>ERZ1740058.345-NODE-345-length-38545-cov-9.051858_pt1 | contig 38545 bp, 42 predicted proteins | sample MGYA00581745_ERZ1740058 | MGnify/ENA primary metagenome ERZ1740058 (study PRJEB43018, sample SAMN04849742) | marine metagenome | isolation source: floating plastic debris | place: Pacific Ocean | collected 2008-08-30 | study: EMG produced TPA metagenomics assembly... | reverse complement strand
TGGCGCGCGAGATAGTCCAGCCATGGCGCTTTCGTGCCCATGCCTGCCCCCTTTTTCGGATTTTTCAGGAAAGACCCGCCCCAGCGGCGGTGTCGGCGGCTGTTGCGCCGTGCGATCGGACCAGATCAATACTGATCGATCACCGTCGCCCCCGGGTTAGTCGGAGCGACCCTCCAGCTCTCGCACACGCGCGGAGAGTTCTTGGACTGCCCGCACCAGCGGGGCGACAAACTCAGTGTAGCCCAGCGACTGGACGTCCGCGCCGCCGTTGCGGGAGTGTTCCTGAAAACCACCGAAGTCGACGCCACTGCGAGCAATGAGGTCCGCAACGTCCTGCGCGATAAAGCCATGGTGAAAACGCGTCCGTGCCAAGCTCTTCGGCGCAGCACCATCGGCGCGGTCGTAATCGTCTCGAAAGTCCCATCGGAAATCTACCGGCCGAAGCGCCTCAATGAACTCAAGGCCAAGCCCGGTGTCCCGCACATCGGTTTTGTCGCGGCCATCAGAACGGTTTTGGACCGCACCGTAAGCATAAACTGTGGTGGCGGAGTTGCCGAGCTGGAGCTGATCTGAGCCCGTCACCTGGGCGTCGAACCCGACCGCTGTCGCGTTCGTCACCGCAGTTCCGGACGTCGCCAGGGCATCTTTGCCCACCGCCGTGCACTGATCACCGAGGCTCACGAGGCCGGCGCCTGACCCAACAAACACGTTGTCCACGCCGGACACGTTGTCTCGTCCCGCCAGGCGACCCACAGAAACATTGTCGTCACCGGTCGTCACCGAGGAGCCAGCCGCATTTCCAACGAACGTGTTGCCATCGCCGCTGGTCAGCGCCGTCGCAGTCTGTGCCCCAAGCGCAGTGTTCTCGACACCGGTCGTGACGGCATCGGCAGCATCCATGCCGAGCGCCACTGATGAGGTGTCTGCGCCAAGCCCATGCCACACCCTCAGCGCACTCCCCACAGTAAACGCGCCAGAGGACTCAACCTTAAAGCCCTCAACAAATTGGATCCCGTCCGCCGAAACTTTCACCGCGAACGTATCGGATCCCACCAGACCGAACTCAGCCCGCCCAGAAAATCCGGTCTGAAAAACCAATGACGCTGTATCCGTCACGGTATTCTTGTTGATCTTCATCTGCGAGTCGCCGCCCGCATGGTTGAACAGGACCGCATCAGAGCTGACCGTGAGGCGGTTCGTCGTGTCCGCTGTCGCGTTCACGCCCAACAGCGAGGTGGTGCCACCTGGCGCGCCAATCCCCTGCCAGTCAGACCCATCGAAGACCACTAAGGCAGCTTCGTCGGCGATGTAGGCCAGCCAGCCCGTGTGCGGAACACGGCGTTGCCAAACCCCGTCGCGGTACACCGCAACATGGCCGGTCCAACCAGTCCAAGCCCCAGAGGCCCCAGATGGCACGATGTGCCGCTCGCCCTCGCTCGGCGCACCGGGTGGGACGGCCAGTCCACGGCTTTCCACACTCAGCTGCACCACTTCGTCCAGCGCGAGCAGGGCTTCGTTCACCGTCACATGCTTCTGCGCCTGCGCTTCCTGCAGAAACGGCAGCGACAAGTTCGTGCTAGTCGACATTCAAAGTCACCTCGTAGGGTTCGCCAGGCCCGAAACCGGGCGCAACTTGGCGAATGCAAACGCTCAAGCTCTGTTGGGCCGCGCCAAAGTCGGCCACCTCATCGGCGGCGAGATAAACCGCACTCGGCGACGTCACGGACAACGTGCGGACCACCGTGGAACCGTTCAGGATATCAATGCTGTACCGCTCACTTTCCTCACTCAGCGGGACATCCTCGGCGTCTAACCAGCTGTCACCGCCAATGCGGGTGCGGCGAACGAACCGGATCTCCACATCGCCCACCCCTGAGCGCCGGGCGCTCCCGTGAACTGGCGCGTAAGGCACCAGTCCCCGCCCCTTCGGCGTCGCTGTGATCGTAGTCGTGCGATCGCCGCCAACGCCGTCGGCTGCTGGACCCGCCCTCACGGTCTTGGCGAGCCCCAAGGCCGAGCGCGCAATGGGCCACTGTGCCAACGTTCCGTCGAGCACAAGAACTGCAGCACCTACACTTTGGCCCGCCGCAATCCTGCCCTCCGTACCCAGCACACCGCGCAGGAGGGGCGACAGCCGATAGGTGCGTTCGGCGACCAGCTCCGCGTCGCGAAACTGCAGGACTTCCCATTCACCATCGTCGGCCTGCACCGCCAGCGCATTCGCCCCCGCCAGCAGGTCAACCTCGTCGGCTGATGCCAACGACCCGCCATAAAGGCGCACCGTCATGGCGCCGCCGTCATGCCAGCGGCTGGACGGCCCCACAGGCGCCGGCTCGACCACCTCACCCATCGTGGCAGGTCGCTCCACAGCCCGCTCATAGGTCAATGCGCCACCGCTTTGGGCGGTCCAGATGCCCATGGTTCCGGGCCAGGGCCGGGAGAACGTCGCCAGCCAAGGCACATACGCCGCAACGCTTTCGTCCAGGATGGGCAAGTCCGCCACCCGAACCACAGGCGGCGCCACAGCGGCCACAGTCGCAGGGCTTTGATAACTCGCGACAACCTCAGCCGGCACGAGCACCGAGCGATCAACGGTGTGCCCGGCCACGGCACGTGCCCCGGCATCTTCGATGGTATCGAGCACCACCGATCGCGCGCCGTCGTCGTCCACCAGGTCCACCGCGTCACCCGGCTGCAGAGCAATCAGGCTCGGCGGCACACCAAACGATAAAGTCGTCCGCGCCGCCCATCGGAGCTGCAGCGCGGTATCGGCAAGCTCCGCAGCCAGCCCATCATTCATGGACCCGTTCAGCGAAATCTCTTCGATCTGCCGCTCCGAGGCCGCCACCGGCAGATGCCGCGCTCCTGCCACGCGATACTCTCGACCGCTGTCGAAATAGCGCAGGCGCTGCTCCACAGGCAGGCTCGCCGCCTCAAGCCGCGTCTCGCGGACAATTGCGTCCGCGTCGTCCACCATGTCGTCCGTAGTCAACGTCATTGAGGACGCTGGCGCCGGACCGCTAAACCGAACCCCGACGCCAGTGTCAGTCGCCATGACCGATGCGGCTGTCAGCAAAGGGTCGAGCGCATCGCGCAACGACGTGCTGCCAGGCACCATGAAACCGTCAATCACTGTCCCACGGACCGTTACTTCCGGCTTTTCAAGCCCCCAATCGGCAAACATCGTCTCGATGAGTTCGCCGACCGGCGCCGACCCAAACCGGCCCGACACCCAGTGCCCACGGGCCCAGTTTTCGCCATCCGACCACACGTCCGTGCGATGCGGAAAGGCCGGCCAGGGCCTTGCATCCCACGTCCACACATGAGTGGCGCTCAGGTCCAGCATCCGTCCGCCGTAGACCGCCGATACCGGATTTAGCTGCTCCGCGTTCGCTCCGCGCGCCGGATCGAACGCGTCAATCATCGCGCTCAGATAGGCCCGTTGGATCCCATCATCACGCCGCCCGTGCGAATAGTACGGCAGCGCCGACTCCGAACTTTTTGCATCGTAGAAAACGTTCGGCTGGTTGGAGCCTCGGTCAATCGCCGGACACCCAACCTCAGTGAACCAAACAGGCTTCATCCCAGGCACCCAAGCTGTGGCGTTCTGGACCTCCACACCGTTCACCCGGTCAAAATGCGCGTTGCTCCACCACCCGGCTAAGTCCTTGTAGCGGTAAACCCAATCCTTGCCGTAGGCGCCATCGGCCACCGGCGTGCGGACCTGCGCGTCGCGATCAGCGGACGAGGCATAGTACCAATCGAAACCCTCACCACCGCCGACATTGCCGCCAAGGTATGCGGGATCGTAAATCTCGGACGCGACATCCGCGTCCAAGTGCCCCCCATCCCGCCAATCGCTCAGCGGCCAGTAATTGTCGATCCCAATGAAGTCGACATTCTGATCAGCCCAAAACGGATCCAGGTGAAACGAAACATCGCCGTCCCGATGGTCGCCAAAATACTCTGACCAGTCCGCCGCATAGGAAATCTTAGTCGACGCGCCGAGCACACCGCGCACGTCACCAGCGAGCGCAACCAGTGCATCAACAAAGGGATAACCAGCGCCTCCCCGAGAGCGCGACAAGCCCCTCAGCTCTGAGCCCACGAGGAACGCATCGACACCGCCCGCTGCGGCGCACAAATGCGCGTAGTGCAAAATCATGCGGCGCAGCGTCCATTCCTCAGAGCCGCTGTAGGCGACACTCTCGCCACTGATGGCGAAGTCGGAGACTTGCGCTGCCCCGACAAAGTTGCCGATGGCAGCGTCTGCTGCCCCTGTGCCGTCAATCGTCCCAGGCTGACCCTGCGCCGGCGACACGGTAATGCGCCCCCGCCAAGGGTGCTTGGGCTGCTCCCCAGCACCATAAGGGTCGGGAAGCCCATTTCCCGACGGCACATCCATCAGAATGAATGGGTAAAAAGTCACCTTCAGCCCGCGCGAGCGCAGCACCTGGATGGCATTCACAACAGAGGCATCGTTCGGCGTACCACCATACGATGGATGCCCGTCTTCAACGCTCACCAAACGCGCATCACTGCGGTCAACGCCGGCGACCTGCCAGTCGATTGACGTCGGCCTAAACGGCGCCTCCACCCGCGGCGTCAGCGTACAGTTTTGCGCACGCAAATCATCGCCAAACCAGGCCACCACCAGGGCCACCCGCTCAAGGTTCGGGCAGATCGCCAATAGCTCATCGACCGACGTCTCAAAATCGCTCACACCGATGGCCAAGTGACGGTTGTCGTCGACCACCTCCCCGGGACCCAACTCACGGGTCACGGCGGCGGGATCGTAGCCAAACTCGGTCGCCCCGGGGATCAAGGTCACGGCCCTCACTTGCCGCTCCAGTTCCCCAATTGGCCTCACCACCTCAAAGGTCAGCTGCGGCAGGCGGTTCCCGTAGGCGCCCAGCGGCAGCCCTTCAAAGACCACATAAGCGAGCCCGCGAAACGCCGGCGCCTCGCCCTCCCAGCCCTCAATCAGCGGATCGCAGGGCTGGTCCTCCGTGCCGGTGTAAACCCGGTGGGTGACCTTAGCGAGATCGAGCGGCTCACCATCCGCCCAAACCCGACCGATGCGCCCAATAACACCCTCGCAAATCCCTACCGCAAAGTTGGCGCTGTAGGTGTACTCGCGAACCTTCGGGCCGCCACCGCCCTTACCGCCAACGCGGTTGGTATCGACATGCTCGATAAAGTCAGGCGCCCAAATCACGGTCCCGGCAAGGCGCATACGCCCATAAATGCGGGGGATTGGATTGCCCTCAGAGCCGGTCTGGACCGACAGATCCTCCATGTAACCGACAACGCGGGTCGAGTTGTCGCCAAACAGGCGCTGGTCGAACATGTTGCCGGCGATAGCCCCGGCCGCCCTGCCAAGCATGCCGCCAACAGGTCCCAAAATCCCGCCCACGGCCGAACCGGCCGCGCTCAAAACCAGCGTCGCCATCAGTCGCTCACCCCTGGAAAATCAAACGCCCCAGCGATCCGCCGGCGCCAAAACGGGACCATCGCCCCCGCCACAACCTTGCCCGCACCGTCGTACGCATGAGCAAAAGTCTCGGCAGACAACATCACGCCGGCATGCTTGGCCGGCATCCCGGCCCGCCAGCGAAACAAGACAATCGCACCCGGCCGCAGCGGAGCCGGCCCCACAAAATGCCGGGACGCCGCGCCGAGCATCGCCTCCTCGCCGCGTGCCTCAGCCCAATCGGGCGTATAGGCGGGGACATCTTCCGGCTCCGGCCCCACAAGCTCGCGCCAAAGCCCGCGCACCAGCCCGAAACAGTCACACCCCACCCCAAGGCACGAACCCTGGTGGTGGTACGGCGTTCCCAGCCAGCGCTGGGCCGCCGCCACAATATCGGCCCGGATCACTGGCCCGATCGCGCGTAAGTAAACACCCGGTCATTGCCCGGCAGAAACGGAAAACCGCGGAAGTCGGAATGGTCCGCAAACTGAGCTCGATAAGCATCCCACTCCGCGGCACATGCCGGTTTCACCGAAAGCTGATCACCAACCTCCAGCCCAGACAAAGCTCGGCGAAGCGTCAGCCAATTCGATGCGCCCCCCGCGTCCTGCGCGACGACCACTGTGGCGCCAGCAGCAGCACCGCTGGCCACCTCCGCGAAGCCGCCCGAGAAGTGCCCACTGACGCGCTCAGAAAAGCCGCTGACCCGCAGCCGCGCCCCGAAAACCTCAGACACAACGAGCGTCGTCGCCGGAAGCGCAGCCCACTGCGCATCGTTCAACCCGGCATCGCTGGTACGAGTGTACATCCGACCGCGGACGGCTTCGAGGGCCTGCATCGGCCCACGCACCTCTGCCTCGAACCCAAGGCTCGAACGACGGACCTCACCCAGCGTACCGCGGCGAAGCTCCATCCGCATTGTTGGATCCAACCAACTAACCAGCCACAACGATACCGTCGCACCGTCATAAAGCCCGAGCGCCAAATCGCTGGCGGACAGCGCGTCAGCCGTCAACGCCCCCGCAATCTCAAGGCCACCCACGTTCATGTCTGCGTGCGCAACATCGGTGGTGGTTTCCACCCCTGTCACCGCCTCAAACATCAGTCCGTCAAAGGTCAGCGCCTCGTCATGATCGGTGAACCCCAGCGATACCCCGTCGGTTCGATCCAAGCGCCAACACCGGCAAAGCGTCGTCGCGCCGGTATCCAAATGCGCCTGCAGCGCCGCCGGCACGGCCCTCACAACACGATCTCTACAATTGGAACGGTCGGGACTGAGCCAGCCTCAAAGTCCGACAGGTTCACGTTGAGCTCGTCCAAATCGAACCGCACTGGCGTGTCGAACCAAAACCCCGCCGTCACCGTCGCGCCGTTGCCCGGAACATGCCCCGAGCGGAACACGACAGCCCCATCGGTCACATCAAACTGCGCGCCCTCGCCTGCCGGCACGCCATCCACAGCCACAACAACCGACCCCGTCACGGGCAGCCGGATGGGACGCGCATAAGGTAAATGCGCGCCCCCGTAAGTCTTGATCAGTGGGAAACTGACTTGAGCCCCATCCCCGACACCAAGCTCTTGATCCGTTGCAGCAACGCTTTGACTTGGGCTGCAAGTTTTATGATCGAGCGGATCGTGGAATCGAAAGCCGTACAAACGGCCTCGGCGCTCTTCGAAAAAATCGACAAGTGTGAACAAATCATCGCGCGTCTTTACCCCTGTACCGGCGTCATACCGGCGTTTGCTATGCTTCCAACGTTGATTGCGCTCCTCGCGACCGCTCCCTAACGTCACAATTTCCGTACGCCGCACCGGCCCACCGGTCGCCCCCAGGGCCACTGGCAGCGGAAAGCGCACGTCGTGAAAACCATCCATCGGTCAAAGCCCCCGCCGGCCGCGGGTCACCGCCCGCGCCAGCATCGCTGTCATCTGCGCCTCCGACCGGCGGAAGCTCTCCACATCTTGAGTCTGGATGTTCACGACAATCGACCCGTTCCCGGCCCGTTTGCCGTCCTCCAGCGCAACACCAAGGCGGCCATCTGTGCCCCGAGCGAGCGGCAGAACCGCTTCCCGCCCCGCTTCCCCCATGAGGCCCACTCGGCCGCCAGCCATCGGAAAAGTCGTGGGCGTCCCAATCACGCCCCCCTCGGCAAAAGGGATCGCCTTCGTCGCTGCGCTCTTCACAACACCGCCAAGCAGCCCAGAAATCCCGGAGCCGAGGCCCGGGATAAGCTGATTTCCACCTTGGCCGAAAAGCCCGGTGATCGGCGCCAGCGCCGAGTTCAGAGTGCGGCTCGAGATCGACAGCGCGGCGCGCTTCAGAACGCCCTCAAGGCTCTTGCCCTCAACCAGCGCGTCCTTCAGCCCACGGCGCAACACGCTCGAAAACGAACGGGCCGATAGCGTGAGCGTGCTGGCAATCCTCTCAGCATGTTCTGGGGCATCGCCAAACAGGTCCTCGTTGTAGCGATCATCAGCCATCAGGGAATGCCTCCATCAACGCATCCAGGGTCGAACGCTGAAGCCGGCCACCGCCGTCCCCATCGCCGCCCAGAATCGCGCGAATTTCCGGAAGGGTGAGCGCCCAAAAATCGGCCGGCCGCATGCCGCGTTCACCCAAAAAGTGCGCCATCAACGAGCTCCAGGGGAATGGTTTCCCCCCGCTCACTCCGCCGCCTCGGTCGACCCAAAGGTGACCGTCAAGAGATCCGTCACAATGGCCGCGAACCCGGCCGCACCGCCCTCAGCCGTCATGCGTGCCACCTGATCATCGTCAATGGGATTGCCCGCACCGCGAAGCCCCGCGCCGATGATCGTGACCGCGTCGCGCGCCGACAGCGTCCCGTTCGCAAACCGATCGACCAGCGCGCTCATGTCACCAACCTGAAACGCTGCCTCGAGCTCAGCCAACGCACCGAGCGTCAGGCAGAGCGTCCAACGGTGCCCATCAAGCACCGCCGAAACTTCACCGCGATACCGATTGGCCATGGTCATGCGGCCGTAAAGGTCAGCTGGCCCGCCGACTCCAACGCCACATCGTAGACAACCTCGCCATCATGGTTGCCGCCATACTCCAGCGCCGTCAGCTGAAACGGCCCCTCGATCGTTCCAAAGTCGGGCACCACAACCTGCCAATCGCGCACCGCACCGGCAAAGAAGATGCCCTGCACCGTCGTGTCGGACTGCGCATCCTTAAAGATGCCAGAACCCGCCACATTGGCCCGCTTCACGCCAGCACCATCAAGCAGCTCGCGCCAATGGCCCGCGGAAGCCTGATCGGTGATATCGACCGCCTCAGCGCCAAACGAAATGCGGCGCGAGCGAAGCCCTGCCACCGTTATGAACGAACCCGTCCCGCTTTGATCGACCTTCAGCAAAAGGTCCCGTCCCCACTGCGCACCCATCGCGCCCTCCATGATCGTTCCGGCCAGCGCGCCGGGCTCAGCTCAGCTTTTCAGTCAAGAAACGAAACCGGTTTCGGCCCCGATATGAGCGCAAATCACGGCTCATCTCGATCGTCGTCGACAGATGTCGAACCAAAATCACCTTGTAACCGACAGCATTGAGCTGCACTTCATCAAGATGATCTACAATCTTCTCACAGATCTCAGACACTTCCCCGCGAGACTGATCACCAAAGACATCCATCTCAAGTGTATGGGTCTGGACCACCGGGCCATCAGAGCGGTCACGCTCTGTCACGAGCCGCCCAAACGTAATCAGCGGCATGGCCTCGTGGCGGCGCGGGCGGTCGAAAATCCGCCCTTCGCCGAGCATCGCCACCAGCGCAGCGTCACCCATGAGCAAATCATAAATCGCCGCCAAAACGGCGTGACGCCCGCTGCTCATGTCTGCTCCTCCTCACACAGGCACGCGAGGAAGGCGTGGCGCGCATCGTCCGGCTCTACAGCCATGATCCGGAACACGCGGGACCCGTCCACGATGCGCCAATTGCCATCCACATCGTCCCGCCAGCGCATGACGATGCGGTGCGTGACCAGGCCCAACGGCCTGCCCTCGCTCACCGATTCACGACGTCGCCTTGGTTGAACCTCGGCAAAGACTTCGCCCATCGACACCCAGTGCCGCGTGGTCCCGCCAGCGTCATCGACCACATCCTGGCGAACATCGAGCCGGACCCTGCGCCGCAACGCCCCCACCGAGGGCATCAGCAAAGCCTCGGCGTGCGAAAACCCGCCAGAAGCGCGTCAATCCCAAAGGCCTGCTCTGCCGACACGACACCCATCGGTGCCGCCTCGCGATGCTCGAACCAGAAGGCCACCAGCAGCAAAATCGCCTGCTTCAGCGGCGCCGGCACATCGTCCGCACTCGCATAACCGCAAGTGAGATCGATCTCGATGCCGTTCAGCGCCCGCCCAGGCTCAATCGCGGTCTCAAACTTGAGCCGAGCCGGCATTGAGGCCGTGTCGAGCGCATAGTCCGACGCGCTCACAACCTCGGGCGAGCCATCCGCACCATACACTGTCACGGCATCCACGCTTGCGACCGGTCCCGGCGCGAGCCGCACCAGCCCACTTGCGGGGACCTTATCAAGCGCAATGCGCCACCCTTGCGGCATCAACGCCCGTCCAGTCCGACGCTCCACATCCGTGCGCGCCGCTGCGATCAGCGCCTCAACAACGCCATCCTCGGCGCTGCTATCGATGCGCAAATGCGCCTTCGCCTCGCTCAGCGCGACGGGCTCCGCCGTCGGCTGCGTCACCAAAAACGCGACCATAACCTGCCTGCGTATCCTGCCTGTCAGAAACAAAAACGGGCCCGGACCACCTGGTCCGGACCCGCCACACGTCAGCGTTAGAATTCGCCGCCCTTAGGCAGAGAAATCCAAGAATTTGATGGCATCAAAGTCTTGCACGCCGCCGCCCACACGCTTGGTCACGTAGAACAGAACGTAAGGCTTGGCCGAGAACGGATCGCGCAGCACCTGAACGCCTTGACGGTCGACAACAAGGTAACCGCGGCGGAAGTCACCGAACGCAATCGCCTTCTCGCCAGTGGCGATATCCGGCATCTCTTCAGCTTCCACCACCTGGAAGTTGAGGAGCCCGGCGCGGCCACCTACCATCGCCGGCGGCGTCCAAAGATAATCGCCAGCACCATCCTTCATCTTGCGAACCACAGACTGCGTCGTGCGGTTCATGACAAAGGTGCCGTTCTGCCGATAACCAGCCTTCAGCGTATAGACGAGGTCGATCAGCTTGTCGGCCGGGGCGGTGGTCGGGAAAGCGCCATTCACACCAGTCGAAATGGTGCCAAGCGAATCCCAGGCCCAAGAACCTTCGTCCACGAAGTTGTAAGCCATGAAGCCTTTCGGCTGCGACGTACCATTGCCCTGGACAAAGGCAGCGCCTTCCTGCTCGGCAAACGCGGTCTCGATTTCGTCAGCCAACCATTGATCGAGATCGACGGCCGCATCGTCGAGCAGCACCGACGTCGCCGCCGGCATCGCGTAAAGTTCCATCGTCGGGAACTCGATCGCGGTCATCGACGCCGTCGTCTGCGGACGCGCCGCCGTCTCGGCCACCCAGCCCGTCTCCGGACCAGTGCTCGCAACAGGCTTGCGATACGTGCCACTCGACACCTGGCGCACGCTCGCAATGGAGCGGATCGGGCTGATGTTGCCCAGCCGACGCATCACTTCGGCCTCAATCTCCACCGGCACAGTAAAGCCAGCGTCCGAAGCACCCGCGGTCAGCGCCTTCTTCTCCAACGCCCGCAGTCCGGCTTCTTCACCGCCGCGCATGTAACCATGGAATGCGCTCTTGTGCTCATTGGCAACGCGCGGTGCCGCACCACCGATCGCAGGACGCTGCGCCTTCAGCTCCATGTCATCCATGCGGCGCTGATAAGCGTCCATGGCCGCATCGATGCGGGCCAGCTTCTCGCCGTCCAGCACATCGGCACTCGCCTTGCGCTCAAGCTCTTTCAGCCGGCGATCGTTGGTCGACTTGTACTCGTTAAATGCACCCCAATAGTCGGCAAAGGCATCAGTCAATTCAGCCTTGGTCTCAGGCGCCTTCATCTCGGTCATCCGTTCCACCTTGTTTCACGAAGAAGGGCCGCCGCGCGGTGCAGTTGGGCAATCAACTGCCCCTCAGCACTCCCCGCCCGGGCCCGGGCCGCAGCACCGTCAAGCGTGTTCGAACGCGTCGGTGCTGCCGCCCGCGCCCGTGCCTCGGGAAGCATCGGCGTGCACACCACCGAAACCTCCATCAAGTCCACTTCCAAAAGTCGCCGCACACGGCGCGAGCGATCCTCGTCCGCCCGCACGGTGCGGAAACCAATGGACAAACCATCCAATTGACCTGTCCGCATGCGCGTCCCAGCCGTCCCGGCAAGGCGGGAGCGGTCAAGCCGCCCCTCGACCCAGAGGCCGCGCTCATCTTCATCCATCACCGTCCAGTGACCGATGACTGCCGATGGCTGATGCTCCAACAGCATCTGGATGCCACCAGCGCCGCGCATCCGCAGCGAACGCGCAAACGCGCCTCGGGCCACCTCATCTCCAGAAAGATCGCAGAACCCGAACAACGACGCATAGCCGCAAAACCGCCCGTCAACGTCCACAGACGCGTTCACCGGCGAATACTTACGCTCGATCTGACCAGTCATGGCAGCAACCTCATTGGTAGCCGCACCACCCGCGGCGCTTGGCTCACAGCGCGCTCTGTCATCGCCCGCTCCAAACCGTCCAGAAACCGAGAGAATTCGTGATCAGCCGCCACATGCTGCACCGTCACGAACCGCAAAAGCGGCATGACCCAACGCCTCAATCGCTTCGTCATTAGGACTACCCAAACAGCGTGTTCAGCTTCGCGACCGCAGTCACAAAGTCGCTAAAGCGCGCGTTAGAGCGCGCGAGCTCGCGCATCATCCAAAGGCAAAATCCAGACGACGCTGTCGCCCAAAGAAAAAGAGCGAGATGCGCCAGGTCACCTCGATCAACAAAGCTCTGCGTGAGCGGATCCATCACCCCTCACCAAGCTCATCGGTCGACCGATGCGCGTCCGTCGGCAACTCGTCCTCCGGCGGTTCAGCCGAAGTCGCGGCTGCCGCTGATGGTTCATCCGAGCCTGACTGAAGCACGCCATCCGGCTCGGAAACGCCATAACCAACCGCCAGCCGCTTCTCATCGACCGACAAGAAGTCTGCAGCCGCGACCCTGTTCCAAACGGCCTCCCGCTCTTCCGACAACGCCTCGATCTGATCGGCATCAAAGGACAACCGCAGCGTCGGCGACCACGCCTCGCCAAGCCAATCCCCAACAGCACTTGCCGTACGCTGGACAAGCGGCAAAACCGTCTGGCGCCACAGCGCCCGCGTCGCCTCGCGATAGTTCGAATACGTGTTATCGCCTGGAATGCCGAGCAGCATCGGCGGCACACCAAACGCCAAAGCGATCTCGCGGGCTGCAAGGTTCTTGGCGTTGATGAAATCCATGTCCCGCGGGCTCATGGCCATCATCTTCCAGTCGAGCCCGCCCTCCAGCAGCATCGGCCGCCCAGCGTTACGAGCCCCGGTATAGCCGTCCTCAAGCTCAGCCTTCAGCCGATCGAACTGATCATCGGTCAGATGTCCTTCGCCGGTGTACACCAGCGCCCCCGACGGCCGTGCCGAGTTGTCCAAAAGCGCCTTCGCCCAGGCCGACGACGCGTTGTGCACGTCAATGCTGGTTAATGCCGCTTCAGCCGGCGCGAACCCGTAGTGATCATCGAGCGGATGGAACTGCTTTAAATGCAGGATCGGCACCGGCCGCCCCTGCTGCTCAAACCGCACCATGCGGGTGCCGAGCGAATACTCAAATGCCTGTGGCCACCCGTCCGGTCCGGCCAAAACCTTCATCCTGTCAGGCCGCAGCGCAAACAACTCGCGCGGCACACCCTCAAGGCTCACCGCTTCGAGGTACGCATTGCCGGACACGAGAAGGTGCCCGTAGAGCGTTTCCATCAACGAGCCGCCCGTCTGCCCTTGGTTGGGCCGGCGCAGCAAGGAGAGGAGCGGGTGCTCATCGAGTTCTTGGTCGCCGTCAAACAGCAGCCACGGTGCACTCGCCGCAGCCTCGGCAATCATCTTCACACAACGGAAAACAACAGGGTTCTTCGCAAACCCCTCTCGCGTCAGCGAAGCATAGTCCCGCGGCGTCCAGACCGGACGGCCTAAGCGTTCCATGGCCAATAGCCGGCCGACCCGCGAGGCTTTCACCTCCGGTTCCATAGCGCCCATCACATGCCCTTTGTCTTAGAAAGTGTTCGGGTTCAGCCGAACTTACGCACCCGCGGCGGCCGCGCCTGCGGCTGCAACATCAGCTCCGTAAGCGCCCACACCAACGCATCAATCCGGTCAGGCGAAGCCCCATCCGGCGTCCCGCTCGGCGCAAAGTTACACATTTGATCTTCCAGCGCCGCGTGCGTCCCTACGTGAGCCACGCGCCCCTTGGAATAAAGCAGTGCCACCGGCTCCGCCCGGCTCCATTTCCCGCGCGTCGCCCTCACCGCCTTCACCGGTACCGAAGGATCAGCCTCCCGCAGCACCGTCTCTACCATCTCGCCGCCCTGGTTCACCTCCGCGATCACCAGGTCAGCCTCGACAGCATGAAACAGCGATACCGCGCGCTCGGCCCAAACCGAAGGCGAAGCCTGCTCCACAGTGCGATCCGCAATCACATACCCGCGCCCATCCTCACCGACGCCAACGGCGACAATCCCGCACGCAGCAGAGCGAGCCCCACTCGTCGCCGGCGGATCAATAGCCACGACTATGCGCCCCAACGCCGGCTCATCAGGAACCCGGTAATGATCCAATTCTGCCCGAGACCACAGCGCATCATCGCGATCTTCAATCAGATCGCCGTCGAGCTCCTGCCGCCCCAGCCGCGTCCCTTGGTACTTGGCCACCACGGTCCGCATAAAGTTCGGCGCCAAAAACGCGGCGTTGTCCTGCGTCTTCATCCGCGAGACCGCACACCGCTCATCGGCAACCAGCTGCCGCATTAGCGGCGTCGCCCGCGGCGTTGTCGTCACCACCTGCCGGGGCCGTTCTCCCAGCCGCAGGCCAAACTGCAGCATATCCCAGGTGGCCTGCGCATAGGGCCATTTGGCCAACTCATCGCACCACGCCGCGCCAAACTGCGGCCCCCGCAAACTCTCCGGATCGGTCGCCGAAAACAGCTGCGCAATCGCCCCATTCGGCCATTCCAGCCGATTTCGTGACGGCAACCAGATAGGCTTCATATCCGGCGCTCCCCCATGGAGCAGCCCCGAAACCCCTTCCACCATCACGTCCCGCGCCTCGGAAAATGTCTCGCCGATCAGCGCCACCCGCCCCACTGGCTGGATGGCGTAGGGCGCCGTACCGGCCACAACCCCACGAACCCACTCAGCGCCAGCGCGCGTCTTGCCCGCCCCACGACCGCCCAGCACCAGCCAGGTCACCCAGTCACCGTCGGGCGGCAGTTGGTCCGCTCGGGCCCAAATCGGCCAGTCGGACAACAACCTTAAGACGCATTCATCCGTGCTACCCTGGACGACCTGCTCTTCAACACCTTCCTGGCACGCCAGAAGCAGGGCTTGCCGGACCACCTCCGGAGAAATGCCCTCTCCGTCCCGGGCGCTCAACTCTGCGCGGCCGATGTCGCCGGCTTCACCAGCCGTCTCACACGATCCACCAGTTCCGCTCGCGCCTCACCCGTCGTCAAAGCAGGACCGTCACTTTGCGCAGCGAACCGAGCGCACAAGTTCTGCAGCATCTCAAAGGTTTTCATCAATGCTGTCAGATCCTTAAGCCGGTCACTGCTCTTTGCATCGGCAGCTCCAGCCTCATAACCATCCAGCTCGTTGGTAAACGCGCTCATCAACCGTCGCAGCATTCCGTCGGGATCAGCACCCACGTCCGCCTGCTCCGTCATCACCAAACCCCTCAGGTCATGCCAGCCGCAGGCAGCCATTGTAGGCGCCACGAAAAAAGCGCCTCACGTTTTCCGTGGGCGCCCATCAGCTCGCTAATTCTCTTAGCCGCATTTCTCGACCGTGCATGAGTTCTACAGAACGAGCGTTACGATGTCAACCTTAAGTTTTCACCTCGTCCTCGTTGGGCCAAAAAACGAGACGATCCTCCAGATCCTCAACCGCCACATACTCCTCGCTCACGGTCCTGTTCCGAACCGAGATCCCCGCAGTATGGACGGTCTCCGGATCACCACTCACAAGCGGATGCCACCAAGCCAGGCCTCGTCCCTCCTCCAGCCGCCGATATGCACAAGACCGCGGCAACCAGCGCAACGTCCTCACCGCATCAGGCGTCAGCTGAACGCAGTCCGGAACCTCAGCCAATCGCCCAGAATAATCCCTGCAACGCGCAGTACATGTATCGAGCAAACGGCAAGACACGTCGGTCCAATAAAGGTCACCGGTGTCTTCCTCTTCCAACTTGTTCAGACAACACTTGCCGCAACCGTCACAGAGCGCCTCCCACTCGGAAGCACTCATCTCATCGAGAGTCTTCGTCTCCCAAAACGGCCGCGCCAACCTCATCCTCCAATAAAAAAGACCGCCCGGCTGGATCCTGCACGCTCACGCGCCAAAGGTCGCTATCTAAGCGCTCCTCACGCTCCATCCGCTCTGCGACATCTTGGGCGAAGACACCCTGCATGACCTTCTCAAAACGCCTTGCCGACTCACCAACCATAGGCGCCCAAAGGTCAATACCGGTCGCGTGATCAATCTCGATCCAAATCGCGCCGGCAGACGCATCGCCGCGCCGCACCAGCGCGCCGTACGCCCCCACTAAATCGACACGTCGAAGATAGGCCGAAACCCAGACAGCGGAAGTAAGCCGGTCCATCCGTTCACTCGCAGAAATGGCGCATTGCAGTCAGCGGCGAACACCTAGTGCATCCAGCAACGCTGGCGACATCCCTCTGTCAGCAGGCAAGCCCCGGGCCACAGCAAACCGAGAGATTGCATCGCGTGTGTTTGGTCCGTCGAGACCATCGACCACAAGCGGACCGAACCCTGCATCGTTCAGCGCCTGCTGGACCAAAGCCAGATCAACCGGCCTACCCGACGGCGGCGGAGCGCCCTCAGCGAACGGACGAGGCTCTATGCGCTCCGTCGCCACCGACCGCACATGGCGCGGTTCAACCACCTCCTGTGGCTCCGGCTGGGCCGTGAGCAAGGCCAGTGTCGGGCGCCCGGTGACCGGCAAACCGGCATCGCGCTCAAAGCTTTCAATCGCGCGACGCGTATCAGCGCTAAGCACCCCATCAGCCTCACCGATGAAGTGACCGCTGTTCTGAAGCCGCTCCTGCACCGAACGAATCAGAGGAGAGCTCTCCACAGAGTTGTGAGACGCAATCAGACCCTCGACGCTTTCGAGCGATGCATCCTGCGCAGCGCTGTCAAACATAGGCGCCGGATGCTCGGACGATTGCCCCCAAAGCCCGTTCGATACCGTCAGCCAACACACAGCAACGCCGACAAGGCTCCCAAGGTAGAGAGTCTTGCGCCGAGCAAACCTGCGTCTCCCCCGCCGCACCGCCGTTGCGATCGCGCAGCTGAGGTCTTCCACAGGCCAGGTATCAGGGTTGAACAGGCGTCGCACAGCAATCCTCCTGGCTGAACGATGCCAAATCTTCTTGAAGGCAAGGTTAAGGCACAACACACTCAAAATTTACAATTTGGCAGTGCGCAACAACGCCACCGTCATCGCGAAACGTCAGAATAAGCGCCTCACCTTGGAGCGCACCATGAACGCTATCAGAACCCTCGCCCTCATCGTCGCGCTCGCCTTGCTGGCGCACAGCGTGATGACCCAGAACAAGCTTGGGCGAATCATTACCGCCGTCTGGTCCGACGCAATCACCTTCTGTGAGCGACAACCCCAAGCCTGCTCGGAGACCCGCGAACTAACGGCTGAATGGCAGAGCACGATCCTGCCACCAACCTCCGATCAGCCGTCAATCGCCACCCACGGCTCAGCACCGCTGCCAACGCCTTGACAAAGGCAGCGCCAACAAGCGACCCACCGCCATGGCTGACGAAAAACTGCCCGACAAGAGCTTTCCCGTCTCGTGGGATCAACTCCACCGCGATTGCCGAGCGCTGGCCTGGCGCCTCAACAATCAAGGTCCGTTCGAAGCCGTCATCTGCATCACCCGCGGTGGCCTTGTGCCGACAGCCATCGTGGCCCGTGAACTCGGCGTGCGAGTCATCGAGACCATCTGCATCGTCTCCTATGGAGACTTTAAGCAGCTTGACACACTGACGGTCCTGAAAGGGATCGATCAGAACCTTCTGGACAATGTCGAAGGCAACAAAATCCTCTGCGTCGATGACTTGTCCGATACCGGGAAGACCGCTCAGCTCGTCAGAGAACGGCTGCCACATGCCCACATCGCGACCGTCTACGCCAAGCCAAACGGACGCCCTTACGTGAACACCTACGTCACGGAGGTGTCGCAAGACACCTGGATCTACTTTCCGTGGGACCTCGGTTTCGCGTTCCAGCCCCCGATTCGCGGCCGAGACTAAGCGTCAGCCAGCCCCTTCCGTCGCCGGCTTCTTGCGTCTCCTGCGACGCGAACCGGCCGCGGGCACTGGATTCACCGGCCGCTCACAGTCAATCGTCCGCAACGCGCGCCCGTCGAACGCAATGGCGACCTCGCCGTCGCGCAACTTCACAGCCGCATCGCCAAAAACAGTCTTGCGCCAACCGTGAAGAGCGGTCGTGTCCTGTCCTGAAACAAGCGCTTCCAGGTCGTCGGTCGTCGCGATCACCTTCGGCGCGACCCCTTCCGCTTCGGCGCACAGCTTCAAAAGAACCTTCATCAGATCAACGGCAGCGTTCGCCCCTTCCACGTTGGCTTTGCGCTTGGGCAAGGAAGGCCACTCGCTCGCCGGTCGCGCGACTACCGCTTTCACCGCCTCCACAACAGCCTGCCCGGTCCGCGAGCGTTCAAACCCCCGCGGCACCGACCGTAACTTAGCCATCGCCTCGACCGACTGAGGCCGCTGCATCGCCGCCTCATAAATGAGGTCGTCTTTCAAAATGCGATTTCGCGGAACATCGCGTGACTGCGCCTCGCGCTCACGCAGCGCCGCCAACTCCTGAATGACCGCAAATTCCACCGGCTGCCGTGCACGCCCCTTCAGCCGTTTCCACGCATTCTCCGGCTCGACAACATATGTCTCGGGCGAGGCCAACACCTTCATTTCCTCGCGAACCCAGTCAGCTCGGCCTCGCTCCTCCAGCATCGCCGCCAAGTGCTCGTAGACACCGCGCAGATGGGTCACATCGGCCAGAGCGTAACGCAGCTGTGCGTCGCTCAGCGGACGCGCTGACCAATCTGTAAACCGCGAGCTTTTGTCAATCTGCGCCCCAGTGATGCGTTGCACCAGCGAATCGTAAGCAACGCTCTCGCCAAAACCACACACCATCGCCGCCACCTGAGTGTCGAAAATGGGCTCCGGCACGCGTCCGGACAGATGGTGAAAAATCTCAATGTCCTGCCGCGCGGCGTGAAACACCTTCAGCACGGCTGGATCCACAAACAGCGCAAACAGCGGCGCAAGGTCCAGCTGCTGCGCAATCGGGTCGATCACCGCCGCCTCTGTGTTTGACGCGATCTGTATCAAACACAGCTTCGGCCAGAAGGTCGTCTCGCGCATGAACTCGGTGTCGACCGTGACGTACGCTGCGCCACGCAACCGCTCGCACAACGCGGCAAGGCCATCGCTGGTGGTGATCGGCTCGACTGTCTCCGCAATGGCCACCGGGGCCCCCTCTCCGCAAGACGCACCCTACTCACATCGCGCGGTAGAGCCGTAAGGCCAGACACGGTTGGGACAAAAACCCCTGGTGACGCCTTACAAACACAGCGCCCGCCAGCTTGATGGCCAACGATGCAAGCTGCTACCCCGGCAATGCTGGCGGGCGTGATGGAATGGTAGACATAGCGGACTTAAAATCCGCGGGCTTCGGCCGTGCGGGTTCGACTCCCGCCGCCCGCACCAAAAAAACGCAGTCCTTCGAGCGGCGCCTTGCCAACGAACAGGCAAACGGCGTCGCTTGACCTAACATGAGCGAGAAGGGCTCTAGACCTCGATCGAAGCCTCAAGGCCAACCAAACGCCCAATGTTTCGGGCACGACGCCGAGGTCGCTCCCCATTCAGCGCCGCCAGCTGGTCCCCCAACCGAAAGACCAAGCGCTCACTATCGCGCTCAACGCGCACGAGCGGCAAAATCCCAGACACGCCAGGTGCCAACACGTAAGCCAGGCGCATAATCGCGGCGAGCAGCGCAGCACGGTCAGCAAAGCGCGCCGGCATCATCGCCGTCGCTCCACCCGCCGCGGGCGCCTTGTAGCGCTGTGCCAAAACCGCTGCCAAATAGCCGCGCCCTGGATGATCAATCCCGTAAAGCGCCATGTTCGACACCGCCGCCAACGCCTGCTCGCCACGGTAATCGGGATGCGCACGCCATCCAATGTCCGACAGATAACAGGCCGCCGATCGCAACCGCCGCTCCGTCACCGTCTCGGTGACACCAAGCGCAGCAAAGACTTCGCCGCTCCACGCCACCAACTCGGCAGCGTTTTCCGGGGAACGCGCCCGCAACACCGACAGCTCTTCACACGCCGCAATCAAGCAATCGCGGCGCCGCTCCTCCTCCGGCAATCCGGCAAACATCAGCCCTTCACGGACGCCAAGCGCCGACGCGATCACGACTTTGGGGTTACCACGATCCAAAATCTCCTTAAGCACCAACGCCCCCCACGGGATCAGCGTCCTGCGTGAGCGAGGTACAGTCACGTCCGGATCGATCCCCTCCGCCCCTTCGCGCAAGATGAGCTCACAGAAATCACGCAGGACGTCAGACTCCACGCTGTAGTGGTGAAGCACGCTAAAGGGATAGCCGACGCGCGCCATGTGCAGACGCATCAACGCGCGCCAAGTACCGCCGACAATGTAGAGTGTTCGCCCCGATAACGCAGAGAGCGGCCCGTCAGGCGCCAACGCCTCCCGCGCCAGCGCAGCACCCGTGTCCAGTTCTCCGCCCGCCTCCGCCATCAGCCGGAGCGTCCCCAAAGAGTGGCTGACACCTGTGCCCAGCGCCTGCGCGGCAACATCGATAAGCTCCAGCGAACCGCCGCCCAAGTCAGCAACGATCCCATCGGGTTGCCAAAATCCGCACAGAACACCCTGCCCTGCCATTTCCGCTTCTTCAGGCCCGGACAGGACGCGGACAGGTACACCGGCCTCCCGCTCGATGGCGGCAATGAACGCCGCGCCGTTGGCGGCAACCCGCGCAGCGGCTGTCGCAAGAATGGTCAGCTTGGATGCAGACGCGGAGTCGGCAATCAGCCGGAAGCGCCTGATCGCGGCCAGCGCCCTTGCCATCGCCCCTTCATCAAGCCGGCCGTCATCAGTCAGCTTGTCGCCGAGCCCCGCCAACACTTTCTCATTGAACAGAATTGTCGGCGCGCGGGACGCCCGCTCGTACAACACCAACCGGACCGAATTTGACCCAACGTCAATAACCCCAACCGCACCGTCACCCAACGATGGTTCCAAGGCGCGCGACACCACAGGAGCCAGCATCAACGAAACAGATCCCCGATCTCGGCCCGCGCCGGATCGGCCGCCCGTCCCCGGCCCGACAGCGACGGGTTGGTCATGAAGTAGTCATGTGCGTTCACAGCGTCCTCGCCCGGCGGCACCTTAATGCGTTCATGGGACCCATCCGGCAGCACACGCCAACTCTGCTGATTGTCCCGCAACGAAACCTGCATAATTTGGTCCAAAATCTGTTGGTGGACTGTCTCATTGTCGATCGGCACCAGTGTCTCCACGCGCCGATCAAGGTTACGCGGCATCAGATCGGCTGACCCGATGTAGACAATGGCGGACCGGGACGGCATCTCCGCCCCGTTACCAAAACAAAAAATCCGGCTGTGCTCCAGAAAACGGCCAATAATACTCTTCACGTAGATGTTTTCAGACAGCCCTGGAACTTCAGGTCGCAAGCAACAGATCCCTCGGACAACCAGATCAACTCGCACGCCATGACTGGACGCCTCATAAAGCGCGTCAATAATCTTCGGATCGACGAGAGAATTCATCTTCATCCAGATCCGACCCGGACGACCCGCCCGAGCATGCGCGATCTCACCGGCAATGTGATCCAGAATGCGCCGACGTAGGGTAATCGGCGACACGGCGAGCCGGGATAATTCACCCGGCTGCGCATACCCGGTCACGAAGTTAAACACCCGCGCCACATCCTGAGCGATCTCAGCATCTGCGGTGAAGAAGGACAGATCGGTGTAAATCTTCGCCGTAATCGGATGGTAATTGCCCGTCCCAATATGGACATAACTGGCGAGACGCCCGCTCTCGCGCCGCACCACTAGCGACAACTTGGCGTGCGTTTTCAGCTCCATAAAGCCGAACACGACCTGCACGCCTGCACGCTCCAAATCGCGCGCCCACTTAATGTTCGCCTCCTCATCGAAGCGCGCCTTAATTTCAATGAGAGCCGTCACCGACTTGCCGGCATCCGCCGCCGCAATAAGCGCGGCCACAATCGGACTATCGTTACTGGTGCGATACAGCGTCTGCTTGATTGCCACGACATCGGGATCGTTCGCAGCCTGCGCCAAGAATTGCGCCACGACGTCAAACGATTCGTACGGGTGGTGAATGACCATGTCCTTGGACCGGATCGCGGCAAACGCATCGCCCCCCTGGTCGCGCACCCGCTCCGGAAAGCGCGGCGCATAGGGCTGGAACTTCAGCGAAGGCCGGTCCAACGACACCAACCGCGACAGATCCTTCAGCGCCAAGATGCCGTCGATCACCAGCATCCCATCACTGTCGACGCCAAGGTTCTCAGCCACGAACTCACGCAGCGACGACGGCGTCGATTTCTCAATCTCCATCCGGATCACAGATCCGCGGCGCCGCCTTTTCAACGCACTTTCAAAAGTGCGCACGAGATCCTCGGCCTCTTCCTCGATCTCTAAGTCGCTGTCGCGAATGACCCGGAACGATCCGGTTGCCATCACCTCATGGGCCGGGAACAGCATATCCAAGTTGAGTCGGATAGCGTTGCCGAGCGTAACAAATCGCTGCCCCGTCCCCTCGCCATCCAGCTTCACAAAGCGCTCGACCTGCGCCGGGATCCGCACCAGCGCCACACGCTTCTCGCCCTCCGGCGACTTCAGCTGAAGCACCAGCGACAGGCCAAGGTTGGGAATGAACGGAAACGGGTGCGCCGGATCGATGGCGAGCGGTGTCAGAACAGGGAAAATATGCGTCGCAAAACGTTCCTCGAGCCGCTCGCGTTCTTGCTCTGTGACCTCGTCCAATTCGGCAATTGCGATGCCACCTTGCGCAAGCTCAGCGCGCAGCCCCTTCAGCTGCTTCTGCTGCTCTGCCAACAGCTCGCCAACACCCTTGTTAATCCGCGCCAGTTGCTCTCCGACAGTGAGGCCATCGGCGCTTCTTGCATCAACCCCGGCCCGCTGCTGGGCAATGATGCCCGCAACGCGAACCATCAGGAATTCATCAAGGTTGTTGGCGGAAATCGACAAAAACCGCAGCCGCTCCAGAAGCGGATGATGCGGATTGTCAGCTTCCTCAAGCACCCGGCGGTTGAACGAGAGCCAGGAAAGCTCGCGGTTAATAAACCGATCAGGGCTGTCGCGAAGCTGCCGGGACGACGCCTTCGGCACGGTCTCCAATGCAATGGTGTCAGCCATCGTCATCTCCCTGTTGGGCGCGTCACCGCTATGCCACAGCCCGCCGCCCGCGTAACCAGCGCCTAGCCAAACAACCCCAACTCTAGAACCTTTGCCGCAAGCGGTCGGGTCGGTGGCCGCATGGTCCGGAGACTTTCCTGATCCATCTGCGCCACGATCGCCATCACGCCATGAAGCGTTCGCTCCACACGGCCGAGGAGGAAATCAATGACCTCCGGCCGCGGCGCGAGCTGTCGTTCCGCAAACGCCTCGATCATCACTTGCCTCAACAGCGCATCGTCCGGCGGCAACAGCGCAACGTCAGCCGCCGCCCGCAGCCGTGACGCCAAATCAGCAAGCCCAACGGGTCGGGTGTGCCGGCTCGTCAGAAGCAGCCCCGTTCCCCTCTCGCGAACGGCATTGATGAGGTGGAAGAGCGCTGCCTCGTCCGCACCGCCCGCATCATCAACCGCCACAGGCTGCTCAGCCAGCGCTAGGGGATCGTGCCGTGCAACATCGCGCCCGGTCACCAAGGTTCCACCGCTATCGCGCACAAAAGCAGCCGCCAAATGGCTTTTGCCGCTGCCCTCTGGCCCGTTGAGCCGCACGATCGGCCCAGGCCACGCCGGCCATCGCGCAACAATCGCGGCAGCCGCCTCGTTGCTGCGGCTCACAACGGTCTCCCGCGGAATTGGCGGCAACCCCAAGTCCAGAGCTAGCTGTTCGCCCATAGCCCCCACGCGCGTTATCGCAACGCCACCATAGTGGCCCTCTTGTGAAGATCACGCCGCGGCAGGGTCAGTCCGCGTTATTCACAGGCCTTTCCAACAGCCCCGCTAGCATGTCATTGCGCTGACTATGGCCGACCCCAAAGATCTCCGCGCCGCCTATAGCGCCGCCGGCGTCAACGTCGCCGCGGGCGATGCGCTTGTTGAACGCATAAAGCCCCTGGCCGCCGCCACAACGCGCCCGGGCGTTACCGACTCGCTCGGCGGCTTCGCTGCCCTATTCGACCCCGCCGCAGCAGGCCACGCCGACAGTTTTCTCGTCGCCGCCACCGACGGCGTCGGCACAAAGCTACGCCTCGCCATCGATCTCGGAACACACGACACGGTCGGCATCGACCTCGTCGCCATGTGCGTCAACGACCTCCTCGCCCAAGGCGCGGAGCCACTCTTTTTCCTCGACTATTTCGCCACCGGCAAACTCGACGTCGAGACGGCCACCAGCGTCGTGGGTGGCATAGCACGCGGCTGCAAAGACGCAGGCTGCGCCCTCATCGGCGGCGAAACCGCTGAAATGCCCGGGCTCTATCAAAACGACGACTACGACCTGGCAGGCTTTGTGGTCGGTGCCGTCCCGCGCAACCGCGTGCTGCCACGCAAAACCGATATGGAAGCGGGCGATACCCTCATCGGCATCGCGTCGTCCGGCGCGCACAGTAACGGCTACAGCCTCATCCGGCGCCTTGCGGAAACCAAAGGCTGGGATCTTGCATCACCTTTCGGTGAGACCACTCTCGGCAAGGCACTGATGACCCCAACGATCATCTACAGCGCCGCAGTTCGCGCCTTGCTGTCAGCAATTCCCCATGACGTCCGCGGCTTCGCCCACATCACGGGCGGTGGCATCACCGGCAACGTCCCACGGATGCTCCCGCCGCACCTTGTCGCCCACATCAGGCGGAACGACATCCCGCCCCACCCGGTCATGACCTTTCTCGCCACCGAAAGCGGCCTCTCGGCACCCGAGATGGAAGCCACCTTCAATTGCGGCGTCGGAATGGTCGCGTGCGTGAGCGCGTCGGCGACCGATGCCGCCATCGAAGCCATCACAAGCACAGGTCAAACGGCCGTTCCCATCGGCTCACTCGAAATGCGCGACGAAGCCTCACCGGCGTGCACCATAGCGTGAGCACGAAGACCCCTATCGCCGTCCTGCTATCCGGCCGCGGCAGCAACATGCGCGCCCTCGCCAACGCGGCCGCCTCACCAGACTTTCCGGCCCGCATCGCGCTTGTCGCCAGCGACCGCGCCGACGCACCCGGCCTCAACTTCGCCCGCCAAAACGACCTCAACGCCCATGTCCTCGACCGCGGAACCGCCCGCGGCCGCGGTAGCTTTGACGCCGCCATTGAAGCGGCCGTCCGCAGGTCCGGAGCAGAGCTCATCTGCCTCGCCGGCTTCATGCGCATCCTTGGGCCGGACCTTGTGAGCGCGTGGCACGGGCGGATCATCAACATCCACCCGTCCCTTCTGCCGCTTTATCCAGGCCTAGACACCCACGCCCGCGCCCTTGCCGACGGCGTCAAACTCCACGGCTGCACCGTCCATCACGTGACCGAGGGCGTGGACGAAGGCCCCATCATTGCCCAAGCTGCGCTCACGGTGTCACGGTCAGACACCGCCGACACCCTTGCAGCCCGTGTCCTCACCTTGGAACACCAGCTTTATCCTGCCGCCCTTGCAGCCCATCTCACCGGCAACGACCTGCCAGAGCAGAAGGCAGCCATCTTCTCCCTCCCGGTCTGACCCCATAGCATTGGATGAGAGCCAGTGACCCAGCCTGGAAAAACCACCGCGCGCCGCGCGGAGCAGCGGGACGAACTGACCAAAGCCGCCTACCCAAGGCTGACAAGCGAGCAGCTCGACCTGTTGGCCGAGCACGGCGAACGCCGATCCGTCCCGGCAGGCACGCTGCTTTTCGACGTCAACCAGCCCCGGTACGACTTCATTTACATCGAGACAGGCGCGGTCGACATCATCGATCCCGCGTCTAACAACGTCGTTGTCCACCTTCCCGCCGGCAACTTCATCGGCGAACTCGGCATGCTGATGGGCCAGGGCACGTTCCTCGCGGGCGCAGCGGCCGAAGACGCCGAGGTCATCGTTGTCAGCAATGAAGCGATCCTGCGCATCGTCGCGCACATCCCAGAGCTCTCAGACACCATCGTCACCGCCTTCGCCGCCCGCCGCCGTCTCCTGATTGAGTGGAATGAAGGTGGCCTCGTCATTGTCGGTGACGACGGAAACGCCAGCTGCCTCGCACTGCGCGAATTCGCCAGCCGCTCACGCATTCCCCACCGGTTCGTGGATCGCACCGATAATGCGGGCCTTGCGACCGTCGCCCAGCGCTGTCAGCTCCCCAAAGTCGGAACCTGCGCGGTCGTCGGCAAAGGCGAGGTCCTCGTTGAGCCCACGCCCCGCGAGGTTGCGGCGGCCCTTGGCCTCGAGATGGCCGCAGACCCCAACACGCTGTTCGATCTCGTGGTGATCGGTGCCGGACCCGGCGGCCTTGCCGCCGCCGTCTACGGCGCGTCAGAGGGCCTCAAGACGCTCGTCATCGACGCCACATGCATCGGCGGTCAGGCCGGCACGTCGTCGCGCATCGAGAACTACATGGGTTTCCCCACCGGGATTAACGGCACCGAACTCGCCTTCCGCGGCGAGATCCAGGCGGTCAAGTTCGGCGCCCGCTTCTGCGTGCCCCACCGCGTGACACTCCTTCGCGACAAACCCCACGGCTTCGACCTGGAACTCGACAACGGCGGCACCGCTCACGCCCGTGCCCTCGTCGTCGCCGCCGGCGTTCAGTACCGCCGGTTGCCGCTCGAGCGCATCGAAGAATTCGAGGGCCGCGGCATCTACTACGCTGCCACTGAGCTCGAAGCCCGCCTCTGCCTCGGCCAAGACGTCCTCGTCGTCGGCGGAGGAAACTCGGCAGGCCAGGCCGCCATGTACCTCTCCCGCCACGCCCGCTGTACCCACATCGCAGTCCGCGCCGATGGCCTCGCCGCCACCATGTCGTCCTATCTGTCGGACCGAATTCACAATGACCCCGACATCAAGCTCCTCAGCAAGACAGAGGTCGTGGCGCTTCACGGCGACGACAAACTGACCGGCGTCACCCTCAAAGACAGAGACACCGGCGAAACAAAGCACCAGCCCGTCACCGCCCTTTTCATCATGATCGGCGCCGCCCCGAACATCGATTGGCTCGACGGCCATGCCACACTCGACGAAAAGGGTTTCATTGTCACCGGATACGACGGCGACCCCTTCGCCACCCGAACCCCAGGCATTTGGGCGGTCGGAGACATCCGCTCCGGCTCCGTAAAGCGCGTCGCTTCAGCTGTTGGCGAGGGCTCGGTGGTAGTCAGTTCCGTGCACCGCTACCTCGCCGCCGAGGAGCGCAAACGGGAGCGAGAGCAGGTTTAGCGGATCAGAACCGTCACAAGCCCCGGAAACACCGACAGACACAGAAGAACAAGCACGGTCGCGATGAGGAACGGCGCCAGCGCTCGAACAATCGCCCCAGGTCTGACCCCGGTCATCGCTGTCATCACAAACAGCCCCGCCCCAACCGGCGGCGGCAAACGCCCAAGCACCAGGTTGATGCAAACGATACCGCCGAACTGGTAGGGAGCGATCCCGTACTGATTGATCGCGATCGGCAACAGGATCGGCACAATCAAAATGAGCGCCGCAATCCCATCAATCACCATCCCGACCAAGATCAGCGCCAGGTTGACGATCAACAGGAACATCAGCGGGCTGTCGGTGAGCGCGGACAGCTGAGCGGCGAGCGCCTGAGGCACCTGCTCATACACAATGACCCAGCCAAACAAGTTTGCCGCCGCGACGATGAAAATCACAATCGACGCATTGAGCCCGGTCCGCATCAAGATCGCCGGCAACCGCCGCCAATCAAGCTCACGGTAAACTGCAAAGCCGAGCAGCGCGGCCGCGACGGACGCAACAGCAGCGCTCTCAGTCGGCGTCGCGACACCCGCCACGATCCCACCCACAATCACGAACGGGATCATCAGCGTCGGCAATCCGTTGCGCAACGCAATCAACCGCTCCCGCAGCGAAAGCGACGAGCCCATCGGTAGCTCCCGCAGCGTACCAATCAGCGCCAACGTCGCCAGAAACGCCGCCGCCATCATGAGCCCCGGTACAATCCCGGCAATGAACAGGTCGCCAATCGCGATCTGCGCCAGCACCCCGTAGATCACGAACAGCATCGACGGCGGAATGATCGGCGACAGCAGACTACCTGCCGCAGTGGTCGCGGCCGCGAACGGTTTTGGATAGCCCTCCCGCTCCATGGCCGGCACCATGGCCCGCGCCATGACCGCCATCTGAGCGGCTGCCGAGCCCATGATCGACGCGACCAGCGTGTTCACAATCAGGTTGATGTAAGCGAGCCCGCCGCGCGTGCGTCCCATGAAGACGGACGCAAAACTCACCAACCGCTTGGTGATTCCGCCTTCATTCATCAACTCCCCAGTCAGCATGAACAGCGGGATCGCAAGCAGCCCATAGCTTTCAATGCCGGAGAACATCTGCTGCGCGAACGACTGCAGGAGTAGCGTCTGATCGGACCAAACGATGTAAAACAGCGCCGTCCCCGCCAGAACGAACGCTATCGGCACCCCAAGCAGGAGCAGCACCACAAACGCCGCACCGACCATCAGCTCGCCACCAAATCCTCAAGCACCGGGCCAGCCGCCCCAGTGAGCCGGTCGGCCAAGTTCGCGATGCTGTGCACGGTCAGCGTCAGCCCCAAGATCGGCATAATCAGCCAGATCAGAAACTTTGGGATCCCCACGGTCACCGTGGGTTCGTCATAAATAAAGTTGAACGTCGATCCGGCAAACGCGCCAAAATCGAAGCCGGCCTGCGCTAGTCCAATGGGGTCGTACCAAATGAACGACAGCCAGATCAGCGTCAGCGCGAACGATAGCACCAGAAGATCCACCACAAAGCCAAGCACCCGCTTTGCGGTGTCCCCAAGCGCCATCGGCACCAAGTCCACGCTGATGGCGGCGCGAAGCCGGACCTGCATCGATGCGCCGACAAACACCGCCCAGATCATCGTGTAGATGGCCGCCTCATCCACCCAAAACAGCGCCATACCGGTGCTGCGGGTCACCACGTTGAGAAGGATGAGCACCGTGACGGCGAGTGTCAGCGCGATGAGAACAACGCGCTCCACACGCAATAGGGCGGCAGAGATCGCTCGCATGGGCCGCCCCGCGTCGACTTAGTCGACCAGCGCTTGAAGCGCGGACAGCTGCGGCGCTTTCTCGTCCCACTTCGCGTACCAAGCTTCCACCGCATCGGCGAAGAAGTCCGCGTTGATCTCGGTAATCGTGATGCCGCTCTTTTCCACTTCGGCGAGGAAGTCGGCCTCCTGATCAACATACGCCTGCAGGCAGTTGTCGACGGCCTCTGCCATCAGTTCACCGATGATGGCGCGGTCCTCTTCCGGCAGATCCGCCCAGACCCGCGCCGACACGAGCCCCACCATCGGGAACATCATGTGGTTGGACAGGAGCATGGTCTCAGCGTGATCGGTGTATTTCAGCTTCCAAATCAGCTCCAAGTCCATGTCGATGGCGTCAACCTGGCCGTTGGCGAGCGCATCATAAACGTCCGGAAGCGGCATCGGGGTCGGCGCAGTGCCCAGGGCCTCATAGAAGTCCTTGATGGGCTCAAACGGCGTGATGCGGATTTTCTCGCCCGCCAGGTCCTCAACGCTCGACACCTCGTCCCGCGTCACGATCTGACGCAGGCCCGCCGAGCCGTAACCAAGTCCAACCACGCCGGCGCCACGGGGCAGCATGTCGAGCATCGCCTTGGCTTCATCAGAGCGCAGGATGGTCGCGGCCTCAGCAATGTTGTCCACCAGGAACGGCGCATAGAACGCACCAAATTCCGGCACGCGGTTCGACACCTCCGCCACCGTCATAAAGCTCATGTCGAGCGCGCCGGTCTGCAGCTGCTGCAGCATCTGCGCTTCGTTACCCAGCTGGCGCGATGGGAAGACCGCGACGGTGTACTTCCCGTCAGTCGCTTCGGACAGTGCCTCGCCGAAAGCGATGGCGTTCTGGGTCCAAATGTGGCTTGGCGGGGTAATCAGCCCGAGACGGAATTCCTTGGCTTGCGCTGTCGCGCTCGCCAAAACCGCCCCCGCGGCCGCAAGGCCAAAACCCACTGACTTCAACATGGTGCACCTCTCCCGAAGCGGCGTTTGCCGCAGACCTTAATTCGGTCGGAAGCATGCCAGCCGGGGGCCACAAAAAGCAACGCCCGCGTGCATCACGCGGGCGCTAATAAAGCAAGCAATTTTACTAGGCTTACAGATCGCCGCGATAGAACAGGTCGCGCGGCTCAAGCCCTTCAGTCAAAGCGGCCTGAAGTTCGGCCGGAGCTTCAATCACCGGCGCCGCTGTCACGACACGAAGTTCCGCGATCGCGTCGGGCGCATCACGCAGCGTCACCGAGGGGATGATGGCATCCTTTGCCACAATCGTCGTGTTCGCTTCAGGATCGTGCCGGAACACTTCCTCACCCCGTGGGTTCAGCAGCACGATGCGCTGCGTCGGGCCACCGCCGATCACCTCAACGTGTGTGACCACGGAAGCGGCCTCGATCCGGTCATCATTCTTAAACATTCCGATGTCAGCAGTCGGATCCTGAAGGTGCACGTCGCCGGCAACCATCGTCCCAGCCTGGACAAAATGGTCAGACAGCCCAGCAACGTTTGATGTCACCACTGTGTAGAAGCGCGGATCAGCAGAGGCATACACGGCTGCTGCACCAGCGCCTAAAAACACCGCAACTCCCAAAACCCACCGACGCATTCCGCCCTCCATCAATAAACGCCGCGTCTGCAAACAGTGCGTGGCATTGCCGCCACACTATCCACAGTGATCTGTGCAATTACGGGCACTGATCACCCTCCCCGCTGGCAATTTCGGATAGACCGAAACAAAATGCAGTGGGGAGAACTCGGCTTAACGCGATAGTAAGGCTTGTGCGGGGCTTTCGGAAGAGGCGAATCGCATGGCCACCGATAACGCTCGAGTGAGCGTGCTGTCAGACGCGCGTCCCAACAACGACGGCAAATACGTCCTTTATTGGATGGAACACAGCCAACGCGCTGAAAACAATGACGCTTTTGAGCATTCCATCGGCTGGGCGAACACGCTCAAGTTGCCGGTTTTGGTCCTCTTCACCGTCGATCCGGACTATCCAGACGGTAACGCCCGCCACTTCACATTTATGTTGCAAGGCCTGCGAGAGACGATTGAAACCGTTAAAAACCGCGGCGCTCACTTCTCACTTCGGAAAGGCAAGCCCGCAAAAGCCGCCGCAGAGATGGCTCGCGACGCGGCTGTGGTCATCACAGACCGGGGGTATCTTCGCCATCTGAACGAGTGGCGCCGTGAAGTTGCCGACGCCTGCAAATGCCGCTTTGAGATGATCGAATGTGATGTCGTCGTGCCGGTCGAGGTCGCTTCCAACAAACGCGAAAGCGCCGCGCGGACCATCCGTCCCAAGCTCCACCGCACCATCGGCGACTTTCTCGAGCTGCCCGCGAGCTGGAACATCAAGCACAAAGCCAAAGGTCTCGGCTCGCCCGACGACCTTGACCTCAACGATGTCGCTCAGTTCGTCGAGGGCCTGCAGTGCGATGCCAGCGTTGGCCCTGTCAAAGGCTTCACCGGAGGGCTAGCAGCCGCTCGGCAAACTCTTAAGACGTTCACAACGCGGCATCTGCGCCATTACGGCGATGGCCGCGCAGACATCACGACAAGGAACGTCTCACACCTCAGCCCCTACCTTCACCTTGGCATGATCTCGCCGCTCGAGGTTTACGATGCGGTCAAGACCGCCGGCGGAAACAGCGAGAGCGTTGACGTGTTCGTCGAAGAGTTCGTCATTCGCCGCGAACTCGCCGTCAACTACTGCCACTACAACCAACAGTATGACAGCTGGGACTCCATCCCAGCCTGGGCGAAAGAGACGCTAAAAGATCATGAGTCCGACGAACGCAGTGCCATCTACACCTTAGAGCAGCTTGAACAAAGTAAAACAGACGATCCGTATTGGAACGCCGCCATGCGCGAAATGCGCATCACGGGATACTTGCACAACCACATGCGCATGTACTGGGGAAAACGGATCATCACCTATACGACGACTGCGCAAGACGCATTCGAAAAAACGATTTACCTCAACAACAAGTACTTCCTAGACGGGCGCGACGCGAACTCCTACGCAAGCATCAGCTGGCTCTACGGCATCCACGACCGCGGGTGGCCGAGACAGCCGATTTTCGGCAAGGTCCGTACGATGGCGCCCAGCGGTCTGAAGCGGAAGTTCGACATAGACGCCTACGTCAAATGGACCCGATCCCTCTGAGCGACACGGCCTCGCCGGCGGCGCGGACTACGCCGCCACCGCGTCCCCAGCGGAGAAAAACAACGCCTGACTAATCACAGCCTTCACGGTGTCGGTCTCAAACGGCTTGGTGATCAAAAATGCCGGCTCTGGGCGCTCCCCCGTCAGCAGCCGCTCCGGATAGGCGGTGATGAAGATCACCGGCACAGTCAGGCGGGTTAGAATCTCATTGACCGCGTCAAGACCGGAGGATCCATCGGCCAATTGAATGTCGGCCAGCACCAGTCCAGGCTTGCGCGCTTGGACCGCTTCGATAGCCTCCTTGTGAGTCCGCGCCATTCCCGCGACCTCATGGCCAAGGCCCTCAACAAGTCCCTCGAGATCCATGGCAATCATCGGCTCGTCTTCGATAATCAGAACCGATGTGGCCACCTGCTCAGCAATCGATCGGCCCGCCTCGTCGATCAGCTGGCGCATATCCTCGGCCGTAGTGTCTAGAATTGCTGCGCCCTCTTGGACAGAAAAACCCTCAACAGTCGTCAACAAAAAGGCCTGACGCGCACGTGGGACCATCGCATCAAGACGCTTCTCAAACACCGCGGTCCGTGTCGTGATCGCGGAGTTCAAATCGACAGAATCCCAAACCCGGATCAAGATCTTATAAATGGCGACCCGAGGCGGCAGGCCGGTCGGGAAAATTGACGGATCTGCCACCAGCGCCTGAAGTGACGCTTCCACGTAAGCGTCGCCGCTCGGTTGGCTCCCTGTCAGCGACCTGGCGAACCGCCGCAGGTAGGGAATGTGCGGCGCTATGGTCTTGGCGAGTGACATGGATCATCTTTCTTTGCTGCGCGCATCACGCAAACGAGCCGACGCTATTGGTCCGCACTAACACGCGAACCTAGTCATAGCCTGGCCAGACACCAAATCATGGAACAATCAGGCTCGCGCAACGTTCCATCACACATAGTGTGCGGCCGGCAAGAAGGGTGCGTTGAATCAAACGCCCAGTTAAAAAGGCTTAAATGCTGTGAAAAAGCGCGGATCCGATGTCTGACCCGGACGATGTTCAATCCGACGGGGACGATCACATCCAGGCGTTGATCGGTATGCAGCTTCGCACGCTGTACGATACCGTACTGAATGAGCCAATCCCGGACAACATCATCTCTTTACTCAGCCAACTCGACGGCGTGCCGTATGGCACTGATTCTTTCGGGTCCGACGGCAGCGGGAACGAACAAGAATGACCGTTCGCGAGGAGCTGATCCGTCAAATACCAAACCTGCGCGCTTTCGCCGTCAGCCTCTGCGGAAGCTCAGAGCGAGCTGATGATTTAGTTCAAGAGGCACTCATGAAAGCGTGGGCCAACATCGAAATGTTTGAGCCCGGCACCAACATGCGTGCATGGCTCTTCACCATTTTGCGAAATGTTTACTATTCGAATTTCCGCAAGAAGCGCCGAGAAGTTGAAGATTCCGATGGAAAGCTTGCTGCAAATCTGGCGACACATCCTCAGCAGTTCGGACACCTCGACCTTGTGGACTTCCGCGAAGCACTAGCCAAGCTCGCGCCGGACCAAAGAGAAGCTCTTATCCTGGTGGGAGCTTCAGGTTTTTCCTATGACGAGGCGGCGGAAATCTGTGGATGCGCTGTTGGCACTGTGAAAAGCAGGGTCAACCGCGCGCGAAGCCGTTTATCAGAGCTTCTGTCAGTGCAATCGGGCGCCGACTTTGGCCCCGATTTCCATAGCCGCAGCGTGGTCGACGCGGTCAAACCATAGGCGGTTTCCCGGCTGGAGCGCGCTAGACGGTCAGATCAACCCTGCCCGTTACTCCGGCCGCGCCATCCACCATGTGCGTGGCGCCCGATGCGAGGGCGTCCAGCGCAATCATCAACTCCGTTGTCGGATGGCGCCAATACTCCGCGATAACCGGCGTAACCCTCAAGGTGCCTATTTCTGCGGTCTCATGAGCAAGCTCACCATGCCACCGTTGCGACACTTTGCCCCTAACCTCGGCAGTCAGTTCGGCGTCACTGCTGAACTCCGATGAACCACTCACCGACAGAAACACAGACTGCACGTCATCGACGAAGCTCAAGCACACCTTGCCATCGGTTTTCTCAAGATCGTCTCGCAGCCCAGCGCCCACCAAAAACCAAACTGCATTCTTTTCTCGATCAACGCTGCCAGACATGGGACGCGCGCGCATGGCTTTCCCATCGTGATAAATCAGCATGCAGTGCGAGATCTCGCTCATCAGCCGCCAGACGAGATCAGCATCGCCCGTCGCCATGTTACCTCCAAACGCCACAAACGCGCGGCCCACCCACCGCTGCTTGTTAAACGACGCTCGAACCAGACACGTTCCATTAGCGCGCGCGAATTTTCCGGCGTGGTAAAATTATCAAGCTTGATGGAAGCGGCTCAGCAGCCCTTGCCAGTCAGTGAACTGTCGACATGGCCCGTTGATCGGCGCCCACCATTGGCGAGACAGCATCTAGCGGAACGGTGATGCGCGCTTGAAGACCCTCAGTCGCGAAGGTCAGATCAACGTCGGCCGAAAGGGCTCGCGTCAGATTCCGCCGGATCACCATCATACCAAAACCGTTCCGACTGGGCGTCTCCACCACAGGTCCACCGCTCTCCTGCCAATCAAGTGTGAGAACGTGCTTCCCATCGATCTCCGCCTCGCGCCAGGTCGCGTCCACCACGCCGTTCGCATCCGAAAGAGCACCAAACTGCGCCGCGTTTGACGCGAGTTCATGGATGGCGAGCCCCAGGTTTTGAGCAGCTTCCGGTGAAAGCCGAACGGTCGGCCCCGTTAGAGTGACCCTGCCAGCCGAAAAACCGCCGTGCTGGCTTACGAGCGCGTGCATCAAGTCGGCAATGTTCACACCAGCCCAATCATCGGCAACGATCAGATCCTGCGCCGCCGACAGCGCCCGCAACCGAGACACCAGCGCCGGCACGAACTCGTCAACGCTATCGGCCTGCTGAGACGTTTGCCGGGCAATCGCAATCACGACCGCCAAAAGATTCTTTGTGCGGTGCGTGAGTTCGCGCATGACAAGGCGCATTTGCTCCTCGTTACGCTTGCGGTGCGTAATGTCGATCGATGCCCCGGTCACACCCAGCACCTCGCCATCAGGCGACAAGGTCGGCTCAATGTGCAAGTCGTACCAGCGCCGCTCAGCGCCCTGGCCCACGCCGACCTCCGCTGACGCCGGTGCCTTCTGTGCAATCACCTCTTTCTTCAGGTTCATGATCGGGCCCTGGTCCGCCTCCGGCAATATCTCGGAATCGGTCCGACCAAGAACTGACCCCACCTGCGTCTCATCTGAGTTCACCCAGGTGTAACGAAGCTCCAGGTCCTGCGAAAACACCACAATCCGTTCGCTGCGCAGCGCCAAGTTGAACCGCTGAAGAGTTTCAGCCAGCCGCTTCGACAAATCTGTCCGCATCAGATCAAGACGCTTGGAGCGCGTGATATCAATGGCGGTGCATACAATCCCGCTGGCCTCCGTTTGCCCGGCTTCCAGCAGAGGGACAACGTCGATGCGAAGCCACGCGCGCTTGCTGCCTGCATCTGCTTCGAGCTCGAACGTCTGCGTCTGCCCGGTCGAAATGGCCCGGCGTTTGTGCGCGATCACCACAGCCCGGCTGCTCTCCGGCAGCAGCTCATCATCGGTGAGCCCAACCACATCACGCGGCGACAGCACCGAACGCGGGTTCACGATCCACCGGTAGCGCAGATCGGTGTCCTGATAAAACACGGTGATCTGGGAGTTGCGAGTCGCCAGCTCAAAATAGTGCTGGAGCTGGTTGACCGTCTCCAACTTGGCATGCTCGCGCTCCAACAGCGAGCTGAGCCGCCTTTGCTTCGCCGCTGAAACTCTCCGCTGTGTCACCGATGCGCTGCGCAGGGCGCCCAATTCCGCGATCACCCCGCGCCCGGCCAACCGCTCCCGCAGCAGAAGCAACGAAATGACCAAGGCACCAAAGGCCGTGATCAACGCCAGGTAGGAGCCAACGGTCTGAAGAAGCGTGGACGGCACCAAAATCGCGGTAGCCGAGACAACGCACAAGGTTGTCGTCAGCCAGAAGAAACCTCGCACCAGCCAAGACGCCACGGCAAAGCTTGCCACGAGGCTACCCAGCCCGAGCAGGCAGGGGATCAGCCATGGCATTTGGGTCAGAATGATCCCAGCCTCTGGCACTCAAACGCTCCGTTCGCCTAGCGCGTCAACCAACTCAAGTGTGCGCACTTGAAAAACCCATCAGCGCGCGATGAGTTTCCGGCTAATCCTTAATTTCTGTGAAGAAATCTAGCGTTGCGACGCCCAACAGCGAGTTGGCTTCCAAAATAGGTCGCTGCCTTAGCGTCGGGCGGTATTGCGAATGCCCGTCCCGCCAGTAGCAAGCTACGGAAGCCACTGTGGGAATGCCGCTTCTCCAAGCGTCCCCCGCCCGTGTCGCCGAACGAAAACGCGGACTTCGTCCGCCAGGATGCGGCGGGCACAAGTGTTCCCAGCCTCCAGCAGCGATAGTGCGCTGCCCGGTTCAAAGGCAGGTTCGCACCCGACGCTACCGCACCCTCACCGCCGCACGCACTCTTGAACTGGCGTGCGGCGTCCGTCCGACGGCTCCGCCCTACGAATTCAGCGCATCTTTCAGTGGTTTGCTGGCGCGGAAGCGAGGGACCTTGGCAGCCTTGATGGTGATGGCCTCGCCCGAGCGCGGATCACGCCCTTGGCTCTCCGGCCGGTCGTTAACGGCGAACACGCCGAAGTTAGGGATGCGCACTTCGTCGCCGGATTTCATCGTGTCGACGATGGCCGTGAACGTCGCGTCCACAACCTTCTGGGTGTCCTTTGAGGACATTCCCGTCGCTTCCGCGACAGCCTGAACCAGTTCAGCTTTTTTCATGTAGCCCGCTCCGTCTGCGTTTTCCGCAGAAACCCTGGCATCGGTGGCGCAATGAAAAAAGTCCAAGGGTCAAAAAAGCCCAGCAAACCTGGCATTCATCCACGATTCTTCGATGCCTAGCCCGCGGCACAAAAAAAGGGCGCCCCAGAAAGGCGCCCTTTCGATAATCATCGTCTGCGAGGCTTACTCAGTGATCGATGCCACAACGCCAGCGCCCACGGTCCGGCCACCTTCGCGGATGGCGAACCGAAGCTGCTCTTCCATGGCGATCGGCTGGATCAACTCAACGTTAATCTCAACGTTGTCACCCGGCATCACCATCTCGGTGCCTTCCGGCAGCGTCACCACACCCGTCACGTCCGTCGTGCGGAAGTAGAACTGCGGACGGTAGTTGGTGAAAAACGGCGTGTGGCGACCACCCTCTTCCTTGGTGAGGATGTAGGCCGACGCTTTGAACTTCGTGTGCGGCGTCACCGAACCCGGCTTACACAGAACCTGGCCACGCTCCACATCTTCACGGCCGACACCGCGCAGCAGAGCGCCGATGTTGTCGCCAGCCTGCCCCTGATCGAGGAGCTTGCGGAACATCTCAACACCCGTGACCGTGGTCGAGGTGGTGTCGCGGATGCCCACGATTTCCACCGTCTCGCCAACCTTCACAATGCCGCGCTCCACACGACCGGTCACCACGGTACCGCGGCCGGAGATGGAAAACACGTCTTCGATCGGCATCAGGAACGAACCATCGATCGGACGATCAGGCTCAGGAATGTAGGCGTCGACCTCATCCATGAGGGCCATCACGGCCTTCTTGCCGATTTCCTCGTTGGAGTCCTCAAGCGCTGCGAGCGCAGAACCCTTCACGATGGGGATGTCATCGCCCGGGAAGTCGTACGAAGACAGCAGCTCGCGGACCTCAAGCTCAACGAGCTCAAGCAGCTCTTCATCGTCGACCTGGTCGACTTTGTTGAGGAACACCACGATCGCCGGCACACCCACCTGACGGGCGAGCAGGATGTGCTCGCGGGTCTGCGGCATCGGGCCGTCGGCTGCCGACACCACCAGGATGGCGCCATCCATCTGCGCCGCACCGGTGATCATGTTTTTCACATAGTCAGCGTGGCCGGGGCAGTCGACGTGGGCGTAGTGCCGGTTGCCGGTCTCATACTCCACGTGCGCGGTGGAGATGG
>ERZ1740058.343-NODE-343-length-38655-cov-7.195415_pt1 | contig 38655 bp, 30 predicted proteins | sample MGYA00581745_ERZ1740058 | MGnify/ENA primary metagenome ERZ1740058 (study PRJEB43018, sample SAMN04849742) | marine metagenome | isolation source: floating plastic debris | place: Pacific Ocean | collected 2008-08-30 | study: EMG produced TPA metagenomics assembly... | reverse complement strand
TCATAGGAAAGGTTTCCTACGTAAACGCCCATACAAGTAGTCTCCAGAAATTAAACAGGGTATTGAGAATGATAAGTCGGACGGAAGCCTGTAAAAATTGAGGAAAACCCTTTTAAACAGAAAAGCAAACCTGTAGCCGATATCGAGTTCTTCAATTTCTATCTTATAGCCAATTAGAGATTTGACGAACTTTTTCACTAAAAAAAGGTTATAAATTGCTAACTTGTAACCTTTTCTGGTTACCTCAAAGCCATGATGACAACGCCGCTAACCATAATGGCTGCGCCCAATAGGCGTTCCTTTAATCCTTTTTCTCCGAAGAAAAAATGACCAAAGAGAACGGAGAGCAGGGCGCTCATCCTTTTGACAGCAATTACTTGAGCGACTGGGGCTAGCGTCAACGCCACCATTTGAAACGTAATGGCGATCGCATTAAAAGCCCCGGTAATACCCAATAGTCTCCATTGATCCTTGAGCAGTACAATTCCCCCTCTCCCTTTACGAAAGAACACAAAAGGCACCATGCCGCCGGCAATCGTCCCAAAGAGTGCAACTGCCCATAACAGCGGTGAAGAATTTACCACGCCAATCTTGTCAAAATTAGACGTAATACTCCAAATAAAAGCCACGCACAGCATCAACCGGCTGCCGGGGTTACGAGCCATGCTAAGCAGCGGTGTCCACACAGTTGACCCAGGTTGAGTTCTAGGCGGTAAGTTCAACACGTACGAGCCCACCACCAATAGCACCACGCCGATAGCATCTGTCCCTGTCGGCCACTCCTGCACAAGAATGGGCGAAGTCACCAACAGAAAAAGCGGTGTGAGCGTGACTAGCGGCACGGTAAGCGACAGATCGGCCAGTTTGAGCGCCCGAGTATAGAGCGTAAATGCCAGAATATTCAACCCGCCGCCGATAGCCAATGCTAGCCAGAACCTCGGCTGAATTGTCGGAATGCCGGTTAACCATAGCCGCGGCAGCATCAGAACAACGCCAACCGCCATAAAACTGAATAGGACAGAGTACTCATCCAATGTCTTTAGGCTTTGCTTTCCTGTGGCATCTTTGCAGGCTTCAAAAAAAGCAGTCAGCGAGGCGAAAAAGAGCCACATTTATTCGGTATTTGATGGGTGAATGAGGACAGAGTAAATGAGGATGCTGAGTAGATGAACTAAATATTCAGTACGACAGAGATTGCCATGCCTGCTAGTAAAACAAACCCGATCGTGACGTTTTGACGAAAGATATTGCCAAAGACCTGTGGAGATTTTGGAATGCGCGCTAGCTGAACGTACTGACGATACCAAAGATACGTAGAGACAATCAGCGACAGCCAGTAAAACACACCCAGTCCCAGAGTAAGCCCCAGCCAGGCTAGCATCATCACCGTACCAACGAAGAACAGGCCCACGGCTTCTGGCGCTCGATCCCCAAAGAAAAGGGCGCTAGAGTTAATGCCTAGCTGCCGGTCAAATTCTCGATCGGGAATGGCGTACACCGTGTCAAAGCCTAAGGTCCACAGTACGGTTGCGGCCCACAGCAGCCAGGTTGCAAATTCGAGTGTTTCGGTAACTGCGCTCCAGCTAATAAGAACAGCAAACCCCCAGGCGATAGACAGTACCAGCTGCGGCACTGGAAAAACCCGCTTGGCTAAAGGATAAAGAACAATGACAGGCACCGCGGCCACACACAGCCAAAAACTGAGAGGGCTGAGATAGTTGGCGAGTCCCCAGGCACACAAAAGTGCTACGAATGCAATAACAATGCCAACTTTAACCGAGAGTGCTTTTGCCGCTAGCGGTCTGTTCTTAGTGCGCTCTACCCGCCCGTCTATGTTGCGATCCCACAGGTCGTTGACCACACATCCCCCGGCACTAGTGGCCAATGTCCCCAGTACAATTACTCCAATTAAAGGCCATTCGGGGAATCCTCTGGCCGCTAAGAACACTGCCCACAGTGCCGGAATCATCAAAATTAAACGACCAGCGGGCTTGTCCCAGCGCAGCAAGCGCACCACCGTCATCCAAGTAGACTCTGAGGGGGACTGTCCTAAGGGACTTTGGGTAGCGGGTTTCATACTAAAGCTTAAGGCCTGGAAAAAGAGTGGTCGTTAAAATGACGGCGCTCTCTTTAAAGAATACTTTAGATTTTTCTGAATTTTGTAGCGATCTCAGAGAAATCCAGGGAAGCATCCTCTCGTTTTGCTGAAAGAACAGAAGATTTGGCGGAAGCTACTGTACAGCCTTTTCTGGTGAATTTTACTAAATATATTTTTTGACGATAAAACGATGTGGTGTACAAATTCGGCACTAAGAGAACGTGACAAGACCTTGACATAGTCACATGCTCTCTTATCTCAGCTCTGGCTGAAACAGTCGATGGGGCCCAAGTTTTGGCTCTTCACAGACTGTATGGCTTCTATATTTCATGAGAAAAGGGGTGACATTATTAGCTGGTTTATGGTTAATATAACCATAAGTCGTTGAAGCTTAGCATGTCAGCTAATTAAAGCTAATGGTTTTTATCCAAGATGGTTACTTAAAGACGGATGCACCGCAGTCAGGTTCGCCCATCATGCGGCAGTCGCCTGTGTCTCAATCATCAGATGCTCTATCGGTGGCTCAAGACGAGTACGGTTTGCTTACAGATCTCTATCAGCTCACTATGTCTGCCTGCTATATCGGTGAGTCGTTGCACAGTAAGCCTGCCAGTTTTGAGCTGTTTACTCGTCAACTGCCCTCAGGCTATGGCTATCTGATCGCGATGGGCTTAGCCCAAGGATTAGAGTACTTGCAACGTTTAAGCTTCAGCCCTCAGCAAATTTTGCAGCTTCAGAGGACAGGCGTTTTTAACGATGCACCGGATAGCTTTTGGGGGCTGCTAGAAAATTTCCGGTTTGAAGGTGATGTGTGGGCAGTGCCCGAGGGGACGGCAGTTTTTGCTAATGAGCCGATGCTGAGAATTGAAGCGCCGCTATGGCAGGCGCAGGTCGTAGAAACGTATCTGCTCAATACGCTGAATTACCAAACGCTAGTGGCGACGCGTGCGGCTCGGGTTCGGCAGGCGGCAGGGCCAGACGCTAAGCTTTACGAGTTCGGCACGCGGCGAGCATTTAGCCCTCAAGGCGCGCTATGGGCCGCAAGAGCGGCAATTGCTGGTGGGCTTGATGCGACCTCTAATGTGCTAGCTGCGCTTAAGCTAGGCCGTAAGCCTGTCGGTACTATGGCCCACGCGCTAGTTATGGCAATTTCTGCTTTAGAAGGTGATGAGGATAAGAGTTTTGATGCTTTTCATCGTTATTTTCCCGGCGCACCTTTATTGATAGATACCTACGATTCGGTGGCGGCGGCTAGGCGATTGGCTCATCAGCAATCATCAGGAGCGCCCCTAGCTGGCGTGCGACTAGATTCAGGCGATTTAGTGGCAGGATCTCAGGTGGTGCGATCGCACCTTCCCGATACCCCTATTTTTGCCAGCGGCGATCTCGATGAGCTGGCTATTGAGGCGTTGCGATCGCAAAATGCCTGCATAGATGGCTATGGGTTAGGTACTAAGCTAGTGACAGGTCAGCCCGTTAACGGCGTGTACAAGCTAGTCGATATTGACGGTACACCTGTGATGAAAGAATCTAGCGGTAAACTGACCTATCCGGGACGCAAGCAGGTTTTCCGGCGCTGTGAATCGAGCCGCGTGGTGAGCGATCGCCTCGCGCTGACGATTGAAGGCTCACTGCCGGGAGAAGTTCCCCTTTTGCAGCGAGTCATGCACAACGGAGAGCCGCTGGTTGCTACAGAGAGCTTGGATGCGATCGCCCAGCGCACCGCTGCTAGTGTAAAAGCGCTGCCCGCATCAGTGCGGCGACTACAAGCCCCCGAACCACTGACTATCGAAATATCCCACGGTCTCGAACAGCTCACCCAACATACTCGCCAAAACAAGTAGAGTCTTATGTTTACGAAACCCTGGAAAGCTCCCCAGCGCATTGCCTTGTTTGGTACTAGCGCTGACCCGCCGCATCTGGGCCATCAAAGCATTTTGCTCTGGCTTGCCCAATCATTTGATCAGGTTGTGGTGTGGGCTGCCGACAACCCATACAAAGACAATCAATCTCCGATTCATAATCGCGCCGAGATGCTGCGCCTACTGGTAGACACTTTGCCATCGGAGGGACCTGATCCCTTCAGAAAAAGCTTGCTCAGAAACAGCTCCTTAGGAAAAGTCAGCGTCAACCAGAACTTAAGCGATCGCTTTTCTATTCACTCTATTGCTAAAGCTCGCGCGCTATGGCCTAGAGCAGACTTTAGCTTTGTCGTCGGCGCGGATCTGCTCGCGCAGCTGCCTCAGTGGTACCAGGCAAAAGAGATGTTTGCTCAGGTTGATATTCTTGTCTTTCCCCGCCCTGGTTATCCTGTGCAAGGACCTGCACTCTCCAGGCTAAGGCAGTTAGCCACCGTTCACATTGCCCACCCACCCGACCAGTACGATGTTTCTTCTAGCGCCGTCCGTCAAACGCGCTGCGCCGAAAGCGTCGCCTCTCTTGCTGATACCGATCTGCCCTCGATCATTCGTGACTACATTACCGAGCACAACCTCTATCCATGCCAACAACAAACACCAAAGGCAAAAGTATCGACTCACTGATAGCACCTGCTAATGCTCCGCATCCGCTGGCGTCTGGCGAGTTAGCCGATTTTAAGGTCGGTGTAGACACCGTTATTTTTTCTGTGGATACAGAGCAACACAGGCTTTTGGTGCTTTTGGTCTTGCGGCACCAGGCACCGTTTAGTGACTACTGGAGTTTGCCGGGTGCGCTAGTTAGAGTAGGCGAATCGTTAGAAGATGCCGCTGATAGAGTCCTCACCGAAAAGATTAGAGTGAATAATCTCTATCTAGAACAGCTTTTTACGTTCGGTGGGCCCAATCGCGATCCCAGAGAATCTGCAGATGCCTACAATGTTCGCTATCTTTCCGTTAGCCATTTTGCGCTGGTCAGATTTGAAGATACGGCGCTGATAGCCGACGGCGTTAGCGGTATTGCCTGGTATCCACTCAGCCGGGTGCCACAGCTGGCCTTTGATCACAATCAAATTCTCACCTACGGCTATCAACGCCTGCGCAACAAACTTCAATACAGTCCTGTCGCCTTTGATGTACTGCCTGAAACATTCACGCTAAGCGATGTATATCAGCTTTACACCACAGTGCTAGGAGAGGGCTTTTCCGACTACTCCAACTTTCGTACAAGATTATTGAAGCTGGGCATTTTACAAGATACCGGCGTGAAAACTTCTCGAGGTGCCGGCAGACCTGCTAGCCTTTATCGATTCGATGCAGAGGCGTTTGAACCGTTGAAAGATCGGCCAATGGTGTTTTTGTAGAGTTCTATCCCTGCTACCCCTTGGAACCGTTGCTATCTCCTCTCTAACTCTTAATTCATTATGAAAATTGCGATCGCTCAAATAAATCCTACGGTCGGTGACCTGACGGGGAATGCTCAGCGAATTCTTGAAGTCGCTAGCCAAGCCGCGGACCGTGGCGCAGACTTACTGCTGACGCCCGAGCTATCCCTCTGCGGCTATCCTCCCAGAGATCTGTTGATGCGTCCTAGCTTTATCCAGAAGATGAAGCAGCAGGTAACGGCGCTTGCAAAGCTGTTGCCAAGTGGTTTAACTACGCTTGTTGGTATTGCTGAAGAAAACCGATCAGCTACTAGCAAAGGCGAAAAGCCGCTATTCAACAGTATGGCACTTTTGAATAATGGTCAGGTACAAGAGATTTTTCACAAGCGTCTTTTACCTACTTACGACGTGTTCGATGAAGATCGCTACTTCGAATCAGGTAACGCGGCCAACAGTTTTGTTCTGTCGGTAAACGATGAATCTGTGCATATTGGTGTCACTATCTGCGAAGATCTCTGGAACAACGAGTCTTTTTGGGGAAAACGCAATTACCCGGTTGATCCTACGCAAGAACTGGTTGAAAAGGGCGTAGATTTGGTCTTGAATCTATCAGCCTCCCCATACATTTGCGGCAAGCAGGTCCTACGAGAGCAGATGATTGCTCATGAGGCTAAGCAGTGTCAGCGCTCTATTATTTACGTCAATCAGGTGGGCGGTAATGACGACTTAATTTTTGATGGACAAAGCGTTGCGGTCAATAAGCAAGGCGATCTGGTCAGTCGCTCGGCGGCGTTTGACACAGACTTGCAGATAGTCTCTTTTGATTTAGCCACTCAAGATTTGCAGCTCTCGGCAACAGAACCTTTGATCAAGAATAGCGATGCTGAGATTTGGGCCGCTCTGGTGCTAGGCGTAAAGGACTATGCCCGTAAATGCGGCTTTACCAAAGCGGTAATTGGATTAAGTGGTGGGGTGGATTCTGCTTTAGTGGGTGCGATCGCTGCCGAAGCGCTCGGTCCTCAAAACGTTCTTGGTATTCTCATGCCTTCTCCCTACAGCTCAGGGCATTCGGTTAGCGATGCCGAAGCGCTTGCAGAGAATCTTGGCATGGTTACTAAAAAGCTTTCCATCGCCCCTCTGATGACTGACTACGACGCTGTTCTGGCCGATACGTTTACGGGCACTGAAGACGGTGTTGCTGAAGAAAATTTGCAGTCTCGTATCCGTGGCAATCTGCTGATGGCCGTCTCCAACAAATTTGGCCACCTGCTTCTATCTACAGGTAATAAGTCTGAAATGGCTGTCGGCTACTGCACGCTCTACGGTGATATGAACGGGGGGCTAGCGGTGATTGCCGATGTTCCTAAAACCCGTGTGTACTCTATTTGCCGCTGGTTAAATCGCGATCGTCAAGTCATTCCAGAGCATATTATTACAAAGCCACCCAGTGCTGAACTGAAGCCCGATCAAGTCGATCAAGACTCACTGCCTGATTACGATACGCTAGACAGCATTTTAGAGCGTTTGGTTCAAAAGCAACAATCTGCAGACGATATTATTGCCGCCGGACATTCACCAGCCGTCGTCGAAAAAGTTATTCGGCTGGTGACCCGCGCTGAATTTAAGCGTAGACAGGCTCCGCCAGTGCTAAAAGTAACCGATCGCGCTTTTGGAATGGGCTGGCGTATGCCTATTGCCAGCCGCTGGGCCTTAGAGATTGCCCAAGCCGCTGCTGGGTCTGAAACAGAACACTTGGCGGCAATATCGGTATCCTAAATAATCCTAAATACCAGCAGCAAGCCTAGTACCAAATTCCACGCCACGTTGATAGGCTAGAGATACACTCACACACTGCTTTGCAACACTAACGCTTATGACCGTCAGCAGCAAAACCGCCAAGAAACTTATTTACGACTTCATGTTCGAAAGTGAAAGTGCCAAAGAATGGGTCGAGGACGTATGGGGCCTCAGCCCATTTTTAGGACAGAGCGCCGCCAACGCAGCTGAGGTATTAGGTGCGTTGTTAGAAACCTGCTCAGAAAGACAGCTAAACGCGGTGGTTGCTAGCCTGTACTCTGCTCATAAAGAGACCATCGGCGAGCTTTCCTCAGCCAGTGAATGGAGAGTTTCAATAGATCCTAAAGAAGCTGTTGATTAGAGTGCGACTCAGAGCACTCTTCGTAGAGTCATCAACTCTTTTGCTCCTTGATGCACTGTTCTAACCGGTCTCTGATCTCTTTAACCTTAAACTTCTTCGTCAAGCTAAGTAACTGTGCGGAAAACGCTGAATACCGATGATCTTCCTTTTGCAGCTGTTCTAACGCATTGGTTAAGTCTTGGATCAATCCTCTGCGTGCAAAGTCGTATAGTTCTTCTATTTTCTCTAAAGGAGGAATGACTATTTTTGCTTCAGATCCATCTGCGTTCTTTGCTGCTGTAGATGCGGATGTGTTTTCTTCTAGCTCCTCATACTGCCATTCAATAGTCAGAAGCTTCTGGAGACTATTAAACAAACTCTCGGCTTCGACCGGTTTGGGCAAAAAGCTATTGGCACCTGCTTCAAAACTTTCATGTCGGTCAGACTCAAATACGCTAGCAGACGATACGATAATCGGAACTTCCCGCAGTTCAGCTTCTGACATCTGACGAATCTCATCAATTAGTCTGTATCCATCTTTTACAGGCATAGCGATGTCTGTAATGATTAAATCAGGCCTGTGTTCAATAGCTTTGTCGATTCCCTGCTGTCCGTCTTCTGCCTCTACGATTTTGAAGCCAATCGGCTCTAGTAGATTGGTCAGCACAGACCGATTTTCCCATCGATCGTCAACAATTAAGAGATTTACTCTATCGCCTTCGTAGCCAATAATTTTTCCTTTAGAAGAACTAATAGAACTCTCCACCCAATCTGTAGAGGCTGGAAGCTCTACGTCAAACCAGAACACGCTACCTTCTCCGGGCTTACTCTGCACTTCGAGTTCACTACCCATCATCAGAACGATATTGTGAGTGATAGCCAGTCCTAATCCTGTGCCCTCGTACTGCTTTTGAGTATCGCCGACCTGCTCAAACGGCAAAAATATCTTCTCGACCTGATCCGCACTCATACCAACACCAGTATCTGTAATCTGAAACCGAGTGCGATACAATTTGCAACCTGACTCATTGTCCGATGCTGTTGGTTGCGTTTTTACAATAAACCTAACCGCGCCTTCATCTGTGAATTTAATTGCATTACTCAACAAGTTAATCAGAACCTGCCGCAAGCGCTTTCCATCCGCAGAAATTCCCACAGGAATTTCACCGTCTGTTTCAAAAATAAACTCAACGTTCTTTTGTTCTGCTTTTATTCGACAAATCTCTGCAACCCCTTGCAAGAAAGATGGAAAATGAAACTCGGTAGAGTGAAGCTCCATCTTCTGAGCCTCGATCTTTGATAGGTCTAAAATATCGTTGATCAGCGTCAACAGATGAGAGCCACACTGATTAATAATGCCAATGCCTTTCTTTTCTTTTCCGGTAATCGTGTGCGATCGCTGCAAGATTTGAGCATAGCCCAAGATTCCGTTGAGTGGCGTGCGAAGCTCATGACTCATATTTGCTAAGAATTCACTCTTTGCGAGGTTTGCAACTTCGGCTGCTTCCTTCGCTTCAGACAGCTCAATAGTGCGCTGATTGACTCTGCTTTCCAGCTCCTCGTTTGTTTTCGCAAGTTTAGCAAATGATTCCTTTAACTGTTGAGCCATTCCGTTGAAAGAATGCGCCAGCTTGCCTAGTTCATCTTGACGTGATGCGTCAACTTCAACATTCATGTTGCCAGTCGCAAGACTCTCAGTTGCTTCCATCAAACGAATGAGCGGAGTAGAGATTTGGCGCTTTAATATTAAAAAGATTAAAACAACTTCAACTAGCAGTGCGACTATCCCTAAAACCAGAAGAATGCGGGCTGAGGCTAGCGCTTCTTTTTTTACAAGTGACTTTGGAAAGACTGTTACTAAGTACCAGCCAGGCTCATCAATCGTCGTAGCTGCTAAATATTCATCATCCTCTGGATTGTCGATGATAATCTCATCGTCGTTACGTTGAGAAACCAGGTCAAAAATTCGACGCAGATTTGAATCACCCGATTGCGCGATAGAAAACTGACCGTTACCGTCTAAGATCTCTTCTATCAGCTCAGGATGGGCAACTAATCGTCCATCTGAGCGAAAAATCATGTTGTAGGTTCCTTCTAGTGATTCATTGACCGTTCGCTCTCTTAGTTCGTCAATGAGTATGTCGTGACCTAATGTGGCTATGTGCTTGCCGTCTACATCTACCGGCGTAACTCCAGATGCCATCCAGGCTTTGGCGACCTGATCATAATAGATACCTGTCCAGACAGTCTCTCTTTCTGGATTGTGCTCGATGTCAGTAATATAAAAAGATTCGTCGTCTGTAACTCGAAAAGATTCGTCCGAAGGTGCATTTTCTACCCACGGATAGGTAGGCATGTAGATAGCAATTCCGTTTTCTGGGATTTGCATATAGGTGTTGACAAAGCGATTTCGCCATGCCGGACCATAGCTGCTGAGGAGATCAAAATACGATAAAACACGGCGCTTCATGTTGAGATCAACATCAACGTTTTTCCCGAGAAAAACACCTGGTGTGGTCTCAAGGTCGAAGGAGTCAGACCGATTTCGAGTGGTTCCGTCTTCTAAGACTTCAAACAGCTGATCAAATTTTTCAGTAGGGTCTTGATCGCTATTTTCTTCAAGATGCTCCAATAAATCTTTTTTAAGCAAAGCGTGGTTGTCTTCTGCCAGTGTAAATACTGACCGCTCCCGAAATGCTCTCAGGCGCACATACTTCTCTAGCTGAGCTAAGGTATCAGCTGTAATTCGAGACCTTAGCTGAAAATATCCCACTCCAGTAGATGCAACGATGACGATACCTATACAAAATGCCGTTTTGTATAGCGTTTGTCTCGTAAGGGATTTTTTCACCTTGCCATGAATATGATTACCCCTATAGAAAGCTGGTCGAGCATTCATGTGTAGTTCTCTCTGTTATAGTTCTCTCTACAGTGCTGGGCACAGAGTACCCAAATCTGGAATTCAAACTTTACGAACTACAGCCAATACCGCCCCAATCACAAACAGTCATGCCCAATCACAAGCAGTCATGTTATCTAGTAGTTATCTGATTGCAATGGAGTGATGTCGTTGGTAGGGCGGTGTTATTGTTTAATTTTCGACTAGCTGAAGTGAGTTGCTAGCTGAATGAGCTTTGCGACTGCTTAAGATGGTCGGATCGTCCAGATGTGCTAGGTATGTTTGTAATAGCTGTGCATTAACCTGCGGACAAGATAGCCCACAGTCTGCCAGCCTACGGTGTATACGCTCACCTACAAAATCAAAACTACCCAGCGACTTTTGAATAAACTTGTAGTTAGAGAAAATAGAGGCTAACGGCACTAGTGTGTTGACTGTTCCCCTATTGTCAATCTTGATTAAGTCTGTGTACCAGGCTTCATAGGAAAGCCTCTGTAATGGGTAGCCCATCTCGCCGAGCATGTCGAGTAGATGATTCCAGGCGATCGCTTGAGGATTGACAATGTTTACTGCCTGACTATATGACTCTTCTTGTTGAGATAGTTGGACAATTGCTTGACTTGCATAATCAACAGGAACTATGTTCAGTAGGGCCTGTATCTCTGGTGCTTTGCCCATATGTAGGCAGCCTTGAATCATTTTTAGAACAAAAGAGTCAGCTGAGCAAATGCCTGTCTTTTCGGGCCCCATAATGTTGCTAGGGCGATAAATTGCAACGGGCAGCCCTCTTTCACCTGCTGCCATAACCAACTTCTCTGCTACGTACTTACTTTGGGCATAGCCATTGCAAAGCAGATTCCCAGGCCCAATATCGTCTTCCTCCTTAACTTTTTCTATGCCTGTTTCACCCGCGAAGGGATAGACATCTACCGTTGAGATGAAATGAACTGGCTTTACACGAGTTTGACAAGCTAATCTTAAAATCTCTTCGGTACCATTCACATTGGCCGCTTTCAGCGCTGAGTAAGGATAGACGACGTTTACCCAAGCACCACAGTGATAAATGGCATCAATTTTTTCAGAGAGTCGGAAGAAGCTACTATCGCTTAGTCCTAGATTTGGCTTGCCCAAATCCCCGATAACCGGAATGATTCTGTCGCGTAAGTCGTCTTCCCACAGGTGATACTTTTTCAGCTGATTCCACAGCTTGGCCTTTCCTTCTTCAAAGCTAGTCGCCCTTACCAGGCAATGCACATCGGCCCTAGTCTGTTTGAGTAACTCGCGCAGTAGAAACGTGCCTAAAAAGCCGGTGGCACCAGTTAGTAGGACTTCAGGAATAGAACTTTGTAGAGTCGATTGAGGTGTAATACTTGGTTTGAGTTTGATCTCATCGTCTAGGCTAAAGATAGATGGCTCACTGTCTTGCTCTTCTAAGCTATTGCCTATTATTTGTGAGAGTCTATCAATTGTAGAAGCCTCTAGAAAATGGCTCAGAGTAATCTGAGTCCGTAATTTATTATTTATTTCTGAGACCAATTGAACAGACAATAACGAATCTCCTCCAAACTCTTCAAAGGTATCGTGGATTCCTATCGTGTCTGTTTCTACATCTAATAACTCTCCCCAGATCTCTGCGATTTTCTTTTCTATTTCGGTTTTAGGCGCTACGTAGTTCTCTGTTTCCGAGCGTGTCCATGTAGGTACTGGTAAAGCTCGCCGATCGACTTTCCCATTTAGCGTTAGAGGCAGCTGGTCTAATAGTATGAATGCTGAAGGAATCATGTAGTCGGGCAGCTTTTGGCCAAGAAATGCCCGCAATACCCGCGTCATTGAGTTTCTTGTTAGAGTATGTTGCCTATGAAAAAGTTGATTCGGTACGATATATGCATATATCCTTTTGCTACCGGGTGCTCCTTCTCTGGCAACGACGACGACTTGATTAATTGCATAGTGCTGCAGCAAACAAGATTCAATCTCTCCTAATTCTATGCGGAAACCACGAATTTTAACCTGGTGATCGATTCGTCCAAAAAATTTGAGGTTGCCCTGCTCGTCGTAGGCTGCTAGATCCCCAGTTTTGTAAAGACGTGATTCTGGCTCGGCTGTAAACGGGTTCGATATAAATTTCTGCGCTGTTAGTTGAGGCCGGTTAAGATATCCTCTGGCGAGTCCTGAACCGCTGATGTGGATTTCACCTTCACTTCCGTGAGGCACAGGATTTAGGTTGGCGTCTAGCAGATAAATGCTGGTATTAGAGATAGGTACTACGATTGATGGTATTTCATCAACCAATCGACTGACCAAGGAAACTGTAGAGTAAGTGGTATCTTCTGATGGCCCGTAAAGATTGAAAATTTTCTCAATGTGCTCTAGCTGGTAGAGCTGCTGCACTAGCGCGTTTTGTAAAGGTTCGCCGGCCAAGTTGATTGTTTTGACGGAAGCGGGGATGCTACTAGACTTTAGTAGCTGATTAATAGCTGATGGAACTGTGTTGATGAGAGTGATCTCTGTCGGTATTGTTGCGTTAGATAACTCTAGTGCGTTTTGAACGACAACAACATTGCCTCCGCAGCTTAAAGTGACGAATAGCTCAAAGACTGAGAGATCGAAACAGAGCGAAGTCGATGCCAAGACGCCTTTAAGTTGCTCTGGTGTGAAGAAATGAGTGGCCCAATCAATTAGTGCCACCGGGCTTCTATGCTCAATTGCTACACCTTTAGGTCTGCCTGTTGAGCCAGAGGTATAGAGAACGTAGGCGAGATTGTTTTCAGTAACTAGAGCATTGATATTATCGCCTGTCAGCTGGCTGATGACTGACGCATCCTGGTCAATAAGAATAGTGGTTGCTTTATTTTCAGGTACGACGTTTACTAAGTGCTGTTGAGTAATTAGAAACGGAAGCTGCGCATCTTCGATGGTGATTGATAAACGCTCTTTAGGGTAGTTGGGATCTAGCGGAACATAGGCTCCTCCTGCTTTGAGAATGCCTAGCAGGGTTACAACCATCTCAATGGAGCGTTCAATGCAGACGCCAACTAGCATCTCGGTCTCAATCCCAAGGTTTCTGAGGTGATGAGCAAGCTGGTTGGCTTTTTGGTTAAGCGCCTGATAAGTAAGGTGTTGATTTTGAAAGCTAACTGCTACAGCGTTAGGCGTTTTGAGTACCTGTTCTTCAAATAACGTATGAATGGCAGTGTTGATTCCAAATTCAGACTGAGAGGGTTGCATATTCAAAGCGGCACAGTGGTTTTAACGCGGTTTCAAGCGAGTATCAACAAACATTGCTATCTTCCTATTGTCTGTTGCTTGCAGACAGATAAGCCTCACATAGATAGGCTTTTACAGCATCATAACGATTGTTGTCTGATAGCCTGCTGGCTATAAAAAGATATATACTTGAACCCTTTTTACATTCTTACGTTGCCCAATCCGATTCGAATTTCGACATGGCCGTTGTATCAAATGTTGTTTGTATTTCGTGAGTAATCAGTGTAATTAATTAGATGAATATGAAGCGATTCTCTATTATTTACGTTTTACTGAATGATGCTCGATAGAAAAAGAGCAGAGGAATACTCCAAAGTAAAGCAGCTTACGGATATCTCAAGTATGACTGTTTTTGCTTTTGTGACGTGGAGCGTGATTCTATCCGAATTTGTCTTGAGTATTTCCGTAATATCACGACTGCTTATACAAACTCTACAGCTTTCTTCTTGAAAACTATATTTGCTGAAAAATTTGCTGAGAAGTGCATATCGATACCCAACAAAGAGCCTTTGATGACCTTCGTTGCCTAGAGATATCATCTTGTATGGTCTGTTGCTGCTATTGTCTGACAGACAGAAAAATGCTGCAGAACCACTCAAGGTTTCTGCAGCAATATAAACATCATGGAGCTATCGGAGTGTTCTTTTCTATGGCATTGGTATTGCTGATACAACCAGCCGTGTCATCATCAGCGTCCGTAATCGGTCTTTAGCTTTGAGCCGGTAAGGGCTCAGGACGCATTGACACAGTTTGGCGATTGCCGTTGCGCTCAATGTTGAGCTGAAGATCGCTGTCTAGTCCGTTGGCTTCAACGGCTTGCTGTACTTCTTGGCCAGTGGTGATAGCTTCACCGTTGACTTGGCTCAAGACATCGCCTGCTTGTAGTCCTGCCCTAGCTGCAGGTGATCCGGGCACAACGCCCGAGATAAAGACGCCTGTCTCGGTGTTGACTGTCACGTTGATGCTTGGGTCTTGGTTGATGGAATCGCGAACTTCTGGCGTGAGGTTAACCATCTGAATACCGATGAAAGGGTGTTCTACCTTGCCGTTGGCGACAATTTGACCCGAGATGCGCTGTACGGCGTCGATGGGAATCGCGAATCCTAACCCTTGTGCACCTTGGATGATGGCGGTGTTCATCCCGATGACTTCGCCTTTTGCATTGAGTAATGGGCCGCCAGAGTTGCCGGGGTTAATAGCGGCGTCGGTTTGGATAAAGTCGGTGCGGTTATCAGGAATGCCGACCTGGCCACTGGTGCGTCCGGTCGCACTGACGATGCCGACAGTGACGGTGTTGTCTAGTCCGAGGGGGTTGCCAATAGCGATCGCAACTTCACCTGGCAACAGTTCTGCTTCACTCACAGAGAGTGTCGGCAAATCATCGCCTTCTACGTCAATTACAGCGACATCTGTAATGGGGTCACTCCCTAGCACGGTTCCTTCCAGGGTACGCCCATCTTTCAAGGTGACCCGGACTGTATCTGTTCCATCTACGTTTTGTGAGTTGGTCAAGATGCGAGCGTCTTCGCTGACTATAAATCGTGATCCAACATCTCTTTCCGTTCTTTCTTTAGGTTCCTGCTGCGGCAGCCTATTGCCGAAGAATCGGCGAAAACTCTCAGGGATTTCAGGGTTTTGACTGGTTACTGTCCGAGAGGCATTGATCCTTACAACAGCGGGCCCCACGGCCTGAACGACTTCAGCGACTGAACTGGCTTCGGTAGGTAGAGATAGGCTAACAGGTGTCGCTTCTAGCGAGCTAGAGGATTCAACGACAGTCGATGCGTCAGTCGCTTGACTCAAAGGCCCCATGACTGTGTACGTGCCAGCAGTTGCGGCACCTGCACCTAGTAAGACTAGCGCCAGAGAGGTCAGGAGTTTGCTAGCTCTAGCAGGCGTCTGGTTTGTGTGAATAGGATGGGGGTGGTCGGCAGTCATCTTATTTACAGATAGTTCGGAGGACAGTTTCAATGTAAGTGGACAATTTGACAATGGGGTGACAGTGGTATGGCAATCGTGTGAAATATCGCTAAGGCTGGCACAATAGAGGGGTTCTCATTCCAGATACCTTTGTGTTAGCGCCTGAAACTCTGTTTCCTTTTCAGTTAGATGATTTTCAGTTAGATGCGATCGCTGCCCTTAATCAAGGCGAATCGGTGATTGTTTGCGCCCCCACAGGCTCTGGTAAAACGCTAGTAGGCGAATACGCCATTCACCGCGCGCTAGAAATGGGCCGACGCGTGTTTTATACGACGCCACTATAAGCACTGTCTAACCAAAAACTGCGAGACTTTCAACGGACCTTTGGCCACGAAAACGTAGGTTTGTTGACAGGTGATAATTCTGTCAACCGAGATGCCCCGGTTGTGGTGATGACCACTGAGATTTTTCGCAACATGCTTTATGGCACCACGATTGGTGAGGTGGGAACTTCTTTGCGAGATGTGCAGGCGGTGGTGTTAGACGAATGTCACTATATGAACGACCGGCAGCGTGGCACCGTGTGGGAAGAGTCGGTCATTTACTGCCCGCCCGAGATTCAGCTGGTAGGACTGTCCGCGACGGTAGACAACGGTGGGCAACTGACAGATTGGATCGATGAAGTGCACGGGCCTACAAAGCTAATTTACTCGGACTATCGTCCGGTCCCGTTAAACTTTCACTTTGCGGTAGAAAAAGGCATTTTTCCGCTGCTGAATGACCAGCGTAGCAGCATTCATCCTCGACTAAAGAACTACCGTAAGCCGCCTCGTCGGCAGCGGGGACAAAAGAAGAAAAAAGCAGGCGCAACGTTGCCGGGGGTTGTCAGTCAGCTTCGGTCAAAGGACATGCTGCCTGCGATTTATTTCATATTTAGCAGAAAAGGCTGTGATAAATCGGTGCAGGCTGTAGCGCATATGACCCTGGTGACGGCGGCAGAAGCAGAATTACTAAAGCGCCGGATTGATCAGTTTGTAGATCGCAATCCTGAGGCGATTAGAGCCAATCAGCTAGAGCCTCTGTATCGAGGTATTGCAGCGCATCATGCGGGTATTTTGCCAGCGTGGAAGAGTCTGGTAGAAGAGCTTTTTCAGGCCGGTCTGATTAAGGTCGTCTTTGCGACGGAGACGCTGGCGGCTGGGATTAATATGCCTGCGCGGACAACGGTGATTGCGAGCTTATCTAAACGTACAGACGACGGGCATCGGTTGCTGCATGCGTCCGAGTTTTTACAGATGTCGGGGCGAGCGGGGCGCCGAGGCATGGACACAGAAGGACACGTGGTGACAGTAGAGTCTCCTTTTGAAGGTGCAAAAGAGGCTTCCCAACTGGCATTATCACCGCCGGATCCTTTAGTGAGTCAATTTACGCCGAGCTATGGCATGGTGCTAAATCTGTTGCAGATTCATACGGTAGAGGAGGCCCAAGCGTTAATTGAGAGAAGTTTTGGTCAGTACTTAGCAACGTTACATTTAGCCCCGCAGCGCAAAGCGATTGAAGCCGTTGAAAAAGACATTGCTATTTTGCAAGATCAGCTGGCCTATATCGATGATGTCGCTGTGGCTGAATATGAAAAGCTGCGAGGCTGGCTAAGAGAAGAAGAGAGATTGTTCAAGATTTTGCAGCAGCAGGCGATGGAGAGTATCGGCGAGAGCGATCCTGTGGCGATCTCGTTTGCTATGGCCGGGACGGTACTGTCGCTCAAAGGTAAACATGTAAAGGTGTCTACGCCTTTGCCTGCTGTGCTAGTGAGCAAAGTTTCTGGCCCCGGTCAATTTCCCTTTCTGGTGTGTTTGGGCCAAGATAACCGCTGGTATGTGGCGACAGTAAAAGATGTGGTAGCGCTGCACAGCGAGGTGGCACGTCTGCGAGAAGCGGATAACCTAACGGTTCCGCAAGATTTGGTGAATGCGCCTGGAAAGTCACGTAAAGGAAGTGATGAGACGGCAGCTGTGGTAGAGAAGATGCCGGTGCTGCCAGCGCTTGAAGCGCAAGCGCCAGAGGTGAAAGAACAAGGCGAGAAGGTACAGGCGGTGGCCGCGAAGCTGGCGGCGAACCCGGTGGGTCAGCTAGAGAATCCGAAGGCGGTGGTCAAACAGCGTAAGCGGCTGCAGAAGTTAGAGAAAGATTTACGCGATCGCACTCGTAAGTACGAAGATCACACTCATCGCTACTGGTTAGAATTTGTCAGCCTGATGCAAGTGCTCGAAAACTTTGAGTGCTTAGAAGACAATGCGCCGACAGAGATGGGACAGCTCTGTGCGGCGATTCGCGGTGACAATGTGCTGTGGCTGGGAATGGCACTGGCCTCAGGAGAGTTTGACGGTTTAGAACCACAACAGTTCGCGGCTGCCTGTGCAGGCATTTTAATGGAAAATAATCGTCCAGATACCTGGCTACGCTATCAGCCAACTTATCCGGTCTTAGAAGCGTTGAGCGGACTGCGCACCTTGAGGCGGCGTATTTTTCAAGAGCAGCGGCGGCAGGATATTCAAATTCCGGTTTGGATGGAAGAGAATTTGATTGCGCTGGTAGAACAGTGGGCGCTAGACGTGGAGTGGAGTGAGCTGTGCGATAATACCAGCCTGGATGAGGGAGATATTGTTCGCATTTTGCGCCGAACGCTAGATTTTTTGTCACAGATTCCGCATGTGCCCTATTTACCCGATGAGCTGAGGTCTACAGCGCGGCAGGCAGCCTTTCTCTTAAATCGGTTTCCTGTGAACGAAGCGGCAGGCTAGCTGTTCAATCAATCTAGATATAAGCGGCTCATGGCATAAGTGTCCTGCTAAGTATCGGCTTGATCGGGTTACCAAATTTTGCGCATTTGGAGCTCGAAACCGGGTAGTTCTGGCGAGCAGCTAACGCTTAGAGGGCTCGCGAGTATTTCAGGCGTCGTACCAGGACGGTAAACATGAACCGTTTGCTTTTGTCTAGCTATGAGCAGTCCCAACAGCGCACCGTTATCGATATATTCTTGCATTTTGTCCTTAGGTTGGTCATGGGGTGAGAGCTCCGTGGCAACGGCTTATCTATTAGTGTATCAAGTGATTTACTTTGCCTAGAGGACCTTAGAAGTTGCAGTCAGTGGGTAACGGTTCGGTCTCTGTCAGCTCAATCGCAAAATCGGTTGGAAGCGTAGTGGTTTCAAATCCGTTGCTAAAACTGCCCTGCATGGCTTGAGATTGATAGCCTGTCGGATACATGTGCGATCGCACAATTACTACTTCATCCGGTTCAATCTCCACAGGCCCACCGGAGCGCGTAAAGGGCTGTTCTTCAACATGGCTATGGGCAAGAATACGGCGGTAAAGCAGGTTGCCGTCTTCAGTGATGACTTCCCACCAGTTGGCATACTGATCGCATCCTGTATCAGGGCTTTTGATGGTGACAGAAAAGGTATAGCCGTTAGCATTGTTCGTTGTAGCTTCTACAGCTATAACACCAGAGCGTTCTTCTTCTGGTGCTGACATCTCCGATCTGACTTCGGTCTCTTCGGGCTGCTCACGATATTGCGAATCTGATGCTTCCTGGGCTGTACAGCCAAAAAGAATCAGGCTAACGGCCAGTGCGCGAAGCATGAATTTCATCTTGCTACTAATTCTCCTTATGCCAATCTTGAGCCTGCTGACGAATCTCGTTGAGCTCTTCTTCGGACATTTTATCTAAGTTTTTGAGGATGAAATTCATTCGACCCTGAGAGCTGAGTTTTTCTCGGTGCCGATCTAGAAAGTCCCAGTAAAAGAAATTGAAGGGGCAGGCATTTTCGCCGACTCGCGCTTTTTTGTCGTACTTGCAGCCTTTGCAATAGTCACTCATTTTGTTGACATAGTTGGCGCTTGACGCATAGGGTTTTGTGGCGAGTACGCCGCCGTCGGCAAAAAGCCCCATACCAATGACGTTAGTTTGCATTACCCAGTCGTAAGCATCGATAAAGGCTGCGTGGAACCAGTCTTCGACCGCTTGGGGTGATAGCCCAGAGATAAGAGAGAAGTTGGCTAAAATCATCAGTCGCTGGATGTGATGAGCGTAGCCAGTGCGCTTGACGGTGTCGATTGTTTGATGGAGGCAGTTGAGCTGGGTGTCACCCGTCCAAAAGAAATCGGGTAGGGAATAGGTGTGCTCGAAGTAGTTGCGAGACGGGTAGTCATCATCGACATGGTTGTAGATGCCGCGCATATATTCGCGCCAGCCAAGGACTTGGCGGATGAAGCCTTCTACGCTGTTGAGGGGAATGGAGGGATCGGCTTCGTAGGCAGCGGCGATCGCATCAATGACTTCCATCGGTTGCAATAGCCCAATGTTGAGATAAGGCGAGAGGAGGGCATGCCACATCGTGTTTTGGCCAGTAACCATGGCATCTTGGTAGGGGCCGAAAGTAGGCAGGCGATCGCGCACAAAATTATCTAAAACTGCCAGCGCCTGCTCTCTAGTCACCGCCCAGCCAAAACTGTCAGCGTCTCCGAATGTAGGATAGCTTGCGGCTTCTACACTTGCTGTAACGGTTTGGGTGATTTCATCTGGTTCAAACGTTAAAGGCTCAGGTGGAGAGATTTTTCCTTTTGCAGGCTTGCGGTTTTGCTTGTCAAAATTCCAGGCGTCTCCAATCGGTTTCTTGCCGTTCATTAAAACGTCAAATCGTTTTCGGCCTTCTCGGTAGAATGATTCAAGAAGGAGACTTTTGCGAGAAGCTGCCCACCCTTCAAAATCCTGCTCTGACCATAGGAAATGGTTGTTTGCTGTTTGAACCAGGTCGCAAGATAGCTTTAACTGACTCAAAAATGTGGAGAAAGGTCGGTCAGCGGGTGCCATAACCCGCAGCTCGTCGATACTATGTTGCTTCAGCCATTTTTTCAGCGGTGCTTCAAACGTATCTGCTGTTTCGTAGGTGACCTGCCAGCCATCTGCTTCTAGCTCCGCTGCAAAGTGACGCATTGCTGACCAGATGAGGATGAGCTTTTGCTTGTGATAGCGGCGCTCTTTGGCGAGTGTCAATGATTCAATCAGGATGATGGGCGTATTGTTTTTATCTGTCTTGCGGCTAGCGATCGCGGATTGCCCCTGCCAGAGCTGATCGCCTAGCACCCAAATACCAACTGTTGTCATATACCGCTCTATCTTCCTTAGATCCCTCTTTTTCTCAGATATAGTTTATCGCTGTGTCTGAAAATTTGCAGAGCTGTATTTTCTTTTCCTCTCCCACTTGACTTTGACGTAGCGTAAGGGTTTTACCATGGGCTCATTCACAGGTCGATGGCATTGTTTAAGCGTAAAAGGAGGAGGCTTTATGGAAGCGATCGCACTAAAGATAGGAGAAATCGCTAAGCAAACTGGCGTTTCTACTCGAACACTGCACTACTACGATCAAATTGGCTTACTGTCGCCTGCTCATCGGACCGATGCTGGTTATCGGCTGTATGACCAGTCGGCTGTCATTCGCCTACAGCAAATTATGTCTTTGCGGCAGCTCGGATTTTCTCTAGAGCAAATTCAAGACTGCCTATCAAAGCAGAGCCAGTTTTCTCCTGAGTCTGTTGTGCAGCTGCATCTGACTCAGCTGAAAGAACAGATAGCGTTACAGCAGAAGCTCTGTGAAAGGTTAGAGGCAGTTTCTACACGATTGCAGTCGATAGAACAAGACAGATCTCGAACAACAGAAACCATTGCAATTGAAGAGTTCATTCAAGTCATTGAGGCTATTACTATGATTGAGAAATACTACACGCCCGAACAGCTAGATTCGCTTAAAGCTAGAGCGACTTCGGTAGGAGAAGCCCGAATCAAAGAAGTCGAAGCAGAATGGCCGGTGTTGATTGCGCAGGCTCGTACCGCGATGGAAAATGGTGTAGATCCTCTCAGTGAAGCTGTCCAAGCCTTGGCGCGGCGTTGGCAGGCGTTGGTTCAGGAATTTACAGGCGGCGATGAGGAGATGGTGCGATCGCTAAACACAATGTATCAACAGGAAGGGGCTGAAGCGGCCAGTCAAGGTGAGGCAGATTCAGCGGTGATGGAGTACATGGGTAGAGCGCTCTCAAATCTCTCTGATAATTAAATAAATAGGACTCTTGTTGATTAGCTAGCTGCGCCCTACCTATGTTGAAAAACATAGCTCCAGATTAGCTTTGCTTAAGAAAGGTTTCGTCAGTGACTGAATCTGAGATTGTGTAGTAAATTTGAACTATAAGGCGTTCTTAAGTGAGTGAAAGCTAGAGTGCTTCGGGTCCGATGCTTGATGTCCGATGCTTGATGTCCGATGCTTGATGTCCGATGCCTGATGCCTAATGCTTGATACCTGATGCTTGATTCCTGACGCTTTATGTTCGGTTAACTCAAAAAAATATCTTAGGAGATGGCTATGAAATTGAGTCCATACCTTTCTTTCGATGGTCAATGTGAGACTGCGTTCAAATTCTACGAGCAATGCTTGGGCGGGAAGATTGCGGCTCTGATGCCCTATGAAGGTTCGCCGATGGCCGACGACGTTCCTGCTGATTGGGCCAATAAGGTCATGCACGGGGAATTGAAACTAGGCGACTACGTGGTGATGGGCAGCGACTGTATGCCAGGAAAATACGAACCTGCAAAAGGGACTTACCTGATGGTTGCAATAGATAGCCCGGATAAAGCAGAAAAGGCATTTAATGCCCTTGCAGAAAATGGAACGGTAACCATGCCAATTGCAGAGACTTTCTGGGCCGCGAGATTTGGGTCGCTAATCGATCAATTTGGCATCCCTTGGATGATCAACTGCGATCAGCCTGCTGAGTAGATCTGCGTAACGGTTGTACATCTTGGTAGATAGCAGCTAAACCGGTGTGACTCTACCGTGCAATGGTGCGACTAGCCTCACGCTTTTTGACGGGTAGATTTTTCCATCGAATTAACTGCGTACACAGCCAATCGATCTCTGCTCGACTGCCACGGATGCTGAGGCTTCCAGTCGTCTGTTTGGATTCCTTAGCGAAGAAAAACGAAAGTTGAGAGTATCTACCTATCGCAGGAGAAATTGCTTCGATTGCTTTTAGCTCTAGATGTGACAGCTGAGTTTGTCTGTCTATGTTGGCAAGATCGGTGTCTGGTCTGCCCGCTACATTCGCATTTTTTAGTTTGTCGAGTCTGATAAGTAGGGGCCCGCCACTCGGTAACCGTAACCGCAGTGAAAAGTGATCTTTTCCTGTGCCCTGACGACGGGACTGCAGTCGATCAGCGACACTAGCGATAATCAATGCCGCTGCCCACAAAAGCAGCGTCCCGGATGAAAAAAACAGCCCTCCGAAGACAAAAACAACTGTAACAGCGAGCAAGAAAGCATTGATCGCACCTTTGTCGTTGAGGAAGGGCTCTCCAATGAGACGGTCTTCAAAGAACTGAATTTCAAACTCAAAAAAGTTTGAACTGGTTTCAAGTGCGCTGTAGTCGAGGCTGAGTGGCTGAGGGTGGTCAGCTTCGATGACAGCGCTATCAGTTGCGGTCTGTAGTTCAGAGGACTGGTGCTCAGTTGATTCTACAGAGGCAGGCTCGGTCAGCTGCCGTAGCGCTTCTTCTGCAGAGGTCGTTCGTTCAGCGAGTGCCGTACGGGTGAGCTGTTGAATGCAGTGCTTGAACGTGGGAGAGATACGATAGCTGTGTAGTGCCTGATGGAGATTGTCTAGGTCTGCTGGATGCTGACCAGTGATGAGATAAATCAGGGTTGCGCCCAGGCTGTAAAGGTCGGAGGCGGGTACGGCCCTGCCGCCAAACTGCTCGGGTGGCATGTAGCCATAGGTGCCAACGACGGTCATCGTGCCTGTGTGGCTGACAGTATGCACAGATCCAAAGTCGACCAGGTAAACCTTGAATAGCTGATCGTCATCTAGATTACTCAACAGAATATTGCTGGGCTTAATGTCTCGGTGCACAACAGCAGGATACCTGTTGTGCAAATAGCTGAGGATGGTGAGTAGCTGGCAGGCTAGCTGTCGCAGCTGCGCTTCTTGAAAAGTTTGGCCTGAGGCAACTAGGCTTTGTAATGATTTGGCTGCGATATAGCTTTGCACCAGTGCGAATCCCTTCCACTGGGTCGTTTCTACTTCAAAGGAATCTAAGTACCGAGGAATCGCCGAGTGGTTCAGCGACTTTAGCGTTTCGGTTTCTCGTTCGAAAAGTTTGATATCTTCCCAGGTAAAATCTGGCCCAAATAGAATCAGCTTGATAACAACTTGTTGCTCGTGCTGTGTGTCTTGAGCCAGAAAGGTTCTACGTCCTTTTTGTTTACCTAATAAGGACTGTATTGTGTATTGGTTACCTATCGTCTGCCCAATGAGCTCGTCGTCCATAGCTAGCAAAGTCGTTCTACTGCTGTGTTCATTTTGCTATGGAATGCTAACGAACGGGCCATAGCAGTGGCCACTAGTCAGGATCTCGTTGATTGCTCCACTGCGCTAAGTACTGAGATAGCCAGCGAATTTCTTGATAGCTGCCGATAATTCGGATTCGTTCGGTGCGGGTATTGAGGTTGTGAAAAGTGAAGCTGAGCTCAGCCTTTAGTGGATTTTGGAATGGATTTTGGAATGGATTTTGGCCCAGTGATAGCGCAAACGTTGACGATATTTTGACGCTTTTGACAGAGAGCCGACTGCCGTGAAGTGTGCTTTCGCGAGGCGACCCGTTGGGCTGTCCTCTTCTGTCCTTCACGGGTGGCAGCATTGTCGTTAGGCTAAGGATCGTCCGTCCGTCAGATTCGCTGGTGAGCCTGAGCGTAGCGACGCGCTGCGTGTCGTGAGGGTTGCTACGCTTTTGAAAGAATAGGGGTAGCAGGGCTGCGACTGCGACGCTAGCTAGGATGGAGCCCGTTGCAATAACCGTACCACCGACAAACACGACAGTGCAGAGAATGACTGATAGGTACAGCTCTGCTTTTTGAGTGGGAGTCAGCTTAGTTTCTGAAGATTCAGAGCCTAAAGGCTTCAACCCTTCTCGAACGCGGATTGCAGGAAACTGAACTTCAAGCTTTTGCTGGGTAGAACGAACCTTGAAGGCGCCATAGGCGCGCTGTGCATTATGTGCGGGGCTGTATGACTGTGGACGAGGACTGCGGTGGTTTTTACTCGGGGGGCGAACGGGCTGCTTCGAGGCGATATCACTGTTCCTGGAAAAAGGCGCATAGGATGCTCTTCGCCGATGCTGACGTAAAGCTTGATGCGTTTCTACATAGGGTTTTACTAATATCAGCCCAGCACCGAGCGCTGTTTCTGCCTCGAACGATTCTAGATAGGGAAAGCATGCTGGCAGTTCGTAATTGCCGAGCGTTGATTCCTGCTGAATTACGGTTTGTTCTTTCTCTTCTACTGTGAGATCTGGACAAAAGAGCACGAGCTTGAGAACAACTCTATTGTATGAGTTTAAGTCTGTTGCCAGAAATGTTCGCTTTCCTACTTCTTGCCCGACTAGCCGGTCTATTCGATAGCGAGATCTGGGCTGTGTTTGTTCTTTTTGCCTTGAGTCTTTGGCAATTTTGTCTTCAGTACTTTGATATTGAGTACTTTGATATTGAGTACTTTGGAGCTCAGCGCTTTGATATTGAGTACTTTGGTCTTCAGTACTTTGATCTTCAGTACTTGGCTTTTCTTTGCTAGGTTCCCCTGTGCTCGACTCTCTAATGGGTTCAACAATTTGACCCATCATCTGAGCTGTCCCGTCTTGACGCTTCATAGGATAATCTTGATTTACAAACGCGTCCGGTTTGGAACGCCGATCGTTGATGATGTTTAGAGATAGAGGGGCATCTATCTTCTAGCTCATGTCCGTGTGTCTACTTAGTAACGTAGTCTATTCCTGGCTCAGTTACTCGTACAAACCCGTAGAAAAGACAGAATGTGCAAATTATTTGCACCTATTGTGAAGAGTGAATATAGCTATGCAAAATCAGGAAACCTCTGCAACGCTGGTAGACTGTGTTGCTCAGACGTTTGTGATTGCCTATAAGGAGCCTACAGAGCAGCTAACGACGACATTGAGTAAGTTTGGCTGTGATTGCAGTGTGCTGAGGCAGGTGCATCAGCCAGGCTACGAGACTTATTCGCCTAGCTTTTTATGTCTGTTGAATCACCGCAGCGCGTGGGAGCTTGCACTGCGTTCTGACAAGCCTACGCTGATTGTGGAAGCTGATTTTGTGCCGGTCTCGAATTTTGGGCAGCTGCCGCCGCCGTTTGACCCGGCTGATGAAGCGTTAGGAATTGCCTGGCTATATACCTGCGCCGCTCAGGTTTATAACGTTTCAGACGCTGGCTGGGCGCAGGGCTATTCGACGTCAATGGTGGCCTATGTGGTAACGGCTAGAAGTGCGCGATTGTTAATCGATTTAGCCGCGCAGGTGGAAAAAGATCCGGGCCCTCGTACCTATTCTCCTTGGGATTCGGGGATTGAGTATTATCTACGTGACTTGGGATTGCACAACTATGTGCCCTTTCGCAACTACGGAGAGCACGGCGGATTGCCGAATCCTGAGCATGGTAAGAACAACTTGAGTAAGGCACATCGGGCAGATGTGCTGTATGGCAAGCTGGCGTTTGCGCCGATGTATGCCGCTGTAGAAGGTCGAGTGAGGCGCTGGCAGTGGTGGAAAGCAAGGAGCTATGCGCGGGTGAAGGGCCTAGGGCGGCTACTGCTGATGAAGTATTTGCGGGCGGAAGTGATTAGAAAGTCGAATCAGGCCGGGCGGCTGGTGAGATTTGCGATCGCCCGACACCTTACTTTTGCAATTCCTTTCTTTAGTCTACTCTCCTAAATGAGCGAGCGAGCTGAGTGCCTTGCCATCGACTCGGCAGACGGTCCACTCGTTCATTAGAACTGCACCAAGCTTTTTATAGACTGCGATCGCATCTACATTCCAATCCAGTACGCTCCATTCAAATCTTCCACAGCCTTGTTCTATCGCGTGATTTGCCAGATGCTTTAATAACGCGGTTGCAATACCTTGCCTACGGTAGTCAGGTAGAACGAAAAGGTCTTCTAAGTAGATACCAGGCTTCATTAAGAACGTTGAAAAATTGTAGAAGTAGGTCGCTGACGCTACGACGTTTCCTTCGACTTCCGCCACGAATGATTCTGCGTATGGCCTTTCCCCAAATAGGCATCTGTGTAAATCTTCCTGGGTGCCGACCATTTCGTGGGCTAGCTTTTCATACTCGCTGAGCAGCTGACTGAACGAAAAAATAGCCGCGACATCGTCAGGTGTTGCGGGGCGAATAGTGATAGACATAAGGGTTTGAGCTGCTAAAACTGATAAATTCAAATTAACCGGCTGGTGACACGGCCTAGAATCAACTCGCGTCCAATGACACCAAAGGTCCGGCTGTCGCTGCCTTCGCTAGCATTGTCGCTGAGAACGTAGCAGCTGCCGTCGTAGAAAGCTTCTGTAACGCGTTTGATCATGCGGATTTTAGGCTTAAGGGGATGCCTGCATACGACGATCTCACCAGGAAATATTTTGGCAGTGCGTGAAATAGGCGTAACAAGAACATCTTCTCCGGCTCGCAGCGTTGGGAGCATAGAGTTGCCAGTAACGTGGAACCGCCAACGTTTACCGAGCGTCCACAGCCCGATCTCTTTCCAATCACGCCTGAGTTTCATGTGCCTGAAAGCTGTTAATTACTATCCCAAAAAGAAAGATCCTCAAAGGCTGTTGAACAGACTACAGGATCTTTCTTTCGGTTGATGCGAATGATGCTAGATAACGGCTTACTAGCTAGCGGTGTACCAAGAAACGTCACGACTCTTGGGTTCCCAGAAGATGTTGTGAATCGTTTGCACGGAGTCCGTTAGCTCTTGGCAGTGCTGGGTGCTAACTTCTACTTTACAAGCAGAGCAAAGCTTGGCAGCTTTCCAGAAGGTATCGTGCAAGTCAGGATACTTCTCTAGATGAACCGGCTTGAAGTAATCAGTCCACAGAATCAACAGTTCATCTTTGGTGATTTGCGCCTGTTCTTCTTTGATGGCAATAAAGCGAGACATGGTGTTTTGATAAGACGCCATGGCCTGAGTGTCACCGCCTTCAGGATGCTGCAAGTCCAGGATTTTTTTGGTCATGGAGACGACGGCTTCTGCTGCAATTCGAGCAGAGGAAGGATCGTACACGCCACAAGGGCCATCGCAGTGAGCCTGAACTTCAGGGGCCGGGAACCAGGCCTTGAGGGTGGAAATAACGGTGCTAAGCATAGAGTATTGATTTACCTTGAGTGATTTGCCCTGAAGGGCCAGGGTTTTGACGCTTCAGATACTTTACGGCTTTAGTATACCGCTCTAACTTTGGTGTGGCTAACCTGTTAAGGCTCGCGTTACGTCCCCGTGTTTTTCTCTATATCTTTGGGTACAAACCTCTTGTAATGTTTAGAACGAACGTATCAAGAAAAGGCGGTCAAGGGTTGAATAGCGGCTTTTTGCAAGGGCTTCGAGAGCAGTTGACGCTGCGGCGATTTGCGCAGATAGCGGTTGTCACGGCTGTATTATTGCCAGGGCTCGCAGCTTGCCTATCGGCGGCAGATGACTATTCCAATTTGCCGCCCTGCGTGGACAATACCTGTAACTGTGGCGATTTTGCTAGCCGTGATTTGGCGCAGCTGGTTTTCGATTCGTTTAAGGAAGATTACTACAGCCTGGATAGAGATGGAAATGGCCAGGCCTGTGAAAGTCTGCCACAAGTGGACTTAAGCCTGGAGCGGGCGACCTATTTTTCGAATAATGAGCATTTAATATTTGGTAATCCAAGCAATGCAGGTAAGGATAATCCGAACAATTGGCTGATGGAGCGGGAGCAGTATGTGCTTTCTTACGGGCGCGATCGCAACCTCATCAACTGGGCAAGCTGGTGGGTAGACGACCGGTGGCTAGGCCAAACCGATAGGCAAGATGACTTTCGCCCGGATGGTGGATTGCCTAAAGGGTTCTACCAGGCGACACCGGGCGAGTATCGGCGCAGTGGCTACGACCGGGGGCATTTGGTGCCGTCGGGCGATCGCACGGCTAATCCCAGAGACAACTCTCTCACCTTTTTGATGACCAACATTTTTCCACAGGCCAGTGAGAACAATCGTGGCCCCTGGCGAGCGCTGGAATCGTACGGTCGCGATCTGGTGTATCAGCAGGGAAAAGTGCTGTATGTGATAGCTGGCGTCTATGGCGATAAGGGCTCGGTCGGTAAGGTCACCGTTCCGGGGCGGGTGTGGAAGGTGATCGTTGTACTCAATTCTATTGAGCACAATATTGGACGTGGAACGGAGGTGATTGCGGTGGATATGCCGAATAGCGATCGCATTGAAGCCGACTGGCAGCTATACCGCACAACCGTTGACCGGATTGAGATTGCCACGGGCTACGACCTGCTCTCAGAAGTGCCGACCAATATTCAGTCCGTCATAGAATCCAGGTGAATGGAGTCCAGATAAGCATAGAGTTCATATCACCTCATGCTCAACAGTTAGGTTTTGATAGATAAGTCTCAATAGATACAAGCAATTATCCCGTGATTTACCTCTATTCAACGCCAGGGAGATCTTGTACTGTAATGACTCGCCCGACCTTCTACAAAAGCAGCTCTTCACAACCGTATGACAGTCATTGCCGCTCGTAAAACGTCCGACGCTATCATCTTTGCCGCTGATACTTTGGTTTCAGATGGGTTTAGTAAGGTCACCTCGTCTGAGTTGATCTATGCCAAGCTGTTTGAGCAAAACGAAATGGTGATTGGTAGCACAGGCGACTGCTATGAAGGCACCATGATGGAGCTGTTTAGCCGTAATCACAAGCCAATGGACTCAACTCGGCTGGGCGTGATTGATTTCTTGGTGGAGTTCAAAGAGTGGGTGCGGAAAAAAGAAGGCGGCTATTCACCTAAAAACGGCTTCCTGATTGCTTTTGATAACAAGCTTTTCCGCGTTTTCAAAGGCTTAGATGTGTATGAGGTACATGAGTTCGACGCTATCGGCGCTGGCCAAGACTTTGCTAAGGCGGCGCTGCACTTAGGCCATACCCCACGTGAGGCTGTCGAAGTGGCTTGTAAATTGTCGCTGTATTGCAGTGAGCCGATTACTGAGATTTCGGCGGCGTTGATCAAAGACTAAACGATTGGACCTGAACGCTTATAGCCTAGATCCTTTGTGTGCTCAGGTTTCGACCAGACAGGTCTTAACACCGGCTAAATCGCCTTTCGCCGTGTAGCCAAGAATGTACAGACTGATTTCGACTTCGCCATGGCGGTAGACTTTAAGCTTTTGAAGAGAGTCAGTTAAAAGATTTTTTAGCCGTTGTAGCTGAGCGAGTTGAGCTTTGTCTTCAGCGGTGTGCCAGGATTTTGGCGTAAGCGATCGCTCACAAAACGCCTCAACCTCGACTTCTATTAGCTTATCTGCGGCTGAAATATTCATCACCCTACGCACTAACTTCTCGTGTGTAGGCTTTTGTTCGTCAGATGACACCTCTGATGCAGACTGCCACACCACCTCAACCGGGTAATCTGCTTCACTACTCCACCATAGATCTTGGCAAGCCTCTTCTAGCTGAGTTTTGAGCGGGCTATCTGCTGTCATGTTTATGCCCTTTTGCGCCTAGCAATTCGACTTCACCCCTTTATACCGCCTGTTGAGTTGCTTCGGATACTTCTGAAGGCCACCGCATGCAGCTGACAAAGCAACTCAACTAGCAAACGCCCTAATGCATTAGGGCGTTTGCTATATCATGAAGGGCGGACTGACGACTTTTGACCTTTTTCATGCGTATTCTTCTCTGGCTCCGAAACGACCTTCGCCTGCACGATCACGAACCTCTCCACCGAGCGCTAGAAAACAAAGCCGACATCGTTCCGCTCTACTGCTTCGACCCTCGCCACTTTGGTCAGACCTCGTTTGGTTTCCCAAAGACGGGCGCTTACCGGGCCCAGTTTTTACTCGAAACGGTAGCAGACTTGCGCCAGTCTCTGCAATCCAAAGGAAGCGATTTGGTCATTCGGCAAGGAAAGCCAGAAGACGAAATCCCAGCTTTGGTTAAGGCGCTTGATATAGACGCGGTGTATTGGCACGAGGAAGTCACCAGTGAGGAAACGGCGGTAGAACGGGGCGTAGAGAAAGCACTAAACAATCTAAAAGTGACCTCTGAAGTGTATTGGGGTGCGACACTGTTTCATCCTGACGACTTGCCTTTTGACATCAACAAGCTGCCGGAGGTATTCACTCACTTTCGTAAATCGGCTGAAAAAGAGAGTCAGATCTTTCCTCCCTTTCCTGCTCCAGATAAGCTCTCAGCCCTTCCGGAAGGCCTCGACGCTGGCGCACTGCCCGCACTATCGGACTTTGGCTTAGAGAAGGCCTCAATTGACCCCAAAGGCGTGCTGGCCTTTAAAGGCGGTGAATCAGAAGGTCTAAAGCGATTGCAGCACTACTTTTGGGATGCCGATCGGCTTCAGGTATACAAAGAAACGCGCAACGGCATGTTGGGTGCGGATTACTCTTCTAAGTTTTCTCCTTGGCTGGCGAATGGAAGTCTTTCACCGCGAAAGGTGCATGCGGAGGTGCAGCGCTATGAACGTGAGAGAAAGAAGAACAACTCTACATACTGGATGATTTTTGAGCTGATCTGGCGAGACTATTTTCGCTTCGTCTGTGCGAAGTACGGGCGAAAGGTGTTTCGTAAAGGGGGCATTCGAGGATTACCCATTGAGTGGCAGCAAGACTGGAAACGCTTTGATCTGTGGCGTGAGGGCGAGACGGGCTATCCGCTGATTGATGCGAATATGAAAGAGATTGCAGCGACCGGCTTTATGTCTAACCGGGGACGGCAGAATGTGGCCAGTTTTCTGACCAAAAACTTAGGTATTGATTGGCAAATGGGCGCGGAGTGGTTTGAGTCGCTGTTGATTGACTATGACGTCTGTAGTAACTGGGGAAACTGGAACTACACGGCTGGTGTTGGAAACGATGCGCGTGGCTTCCGGTATTTCAACATTCCGAAGCAGTCTAAAGACTATGACCCTGACGGTAAATACGTGAAGCACTGGCTACCAGCACTTGAGCAGGTACCTGCCAAGAAGGTACACAGCCCTTGGAGATTGCAGCCTGTAGAGCAAAAGCGATTTGACGTGAGAGTTGGGGTGGATTATCCGAATCCGGTGGTGGATTTGCAGAAATCTGTTGCAGCGAATGAGAAAAAGTATGAGGCGGCTTGGGATAAGAAGAAGGGGCGGCGGTAGATTTGACTATTGTTGAAACAAAATAGATTAATCACATATGTTGTCGCGACGTGGTTATATCCATGTCCGAAGCCAACTGGCAGCATTTCAAATCTTCCATGACCCTGATAGCAGTAGGCTTTTGCCTTTTTTAGCTGAGGCTCTTCTAGATAACTGAGATACTCATCCCAACTCATGTCGACCCAGCTATTGATTAGGGTAGGTGTTTTAATCGCAATCGCCGTTAATTCCTCTTACTTACAGGCCTCCAAAAGATTGTATCGTCATGCAGAGATAGCCTAATGAGACGATGCTTTTGGAAGGTTCTGAAGGGTTCTATAGCGTCTGTTGAGTTTCTTTGTTGTCTTCTGCTAGGTTGTCTTCTGTTAGCTTCTAACTAAACGTATCGCACTGATCGACATCTCCTGTTTCTAAGCCGCGACTAAACCATTCTACACGCTGCGCAGAGGTGCCGTGGGTAAAAGAATCAGGGGTCACATAGCCCTGTTGATTGCGCTGCAAAGTATCATCACCGATTTGACTGGCCGCGTTTAGGGCTTCTTCGATGTCACCTTCTTCTAATAGACCTTCTTCATTAACGCTGTAGGCCCAAACGCCCGCAAAGCAGTCGGCCTGTAGCTCTTGGGCGACAGAGAGCTGATTGGCCTGGGTTTGGCTCATGCGGCGCTGAGCAGAGCGGACCTGGTCTGAAATGCCCAGCAGGGTTTGAATGTGGTGACCTACTTCGTGAGCGATCACATAGGCTTGCGCAAAGTCTCCAGGCGCGCCAAGCCTGTCTCTAAGGGTGCGGTAGAAGTCAAGATCGATATAGACCTGTTGGTCGGCGGGGCAGTAGAAGGGGCCAACAGCGGCATTAGCAGTCCCGCAGGCCGACTGAACCGCGCCCGTGAAAAGTACTAGCTGTGGTTCGCGGTAGGGGCCGCCAAATTCTTGCGGAAAAATACTGTTCCAGGTGTCTTCGGTTTCAGCTAGTACAACAGAGACAAACTCCGCTAGCTCATCCTCTTCGGGAGAGGTGGCCTCGTAGGGGCCACCCGCAGGAGACTGGCTGACCGGCGGTGGCGCAGCAGCATCTAACAAAATAGTTGGATCGCCGCCCAGTAAGGTAATGACGACGGCAACAACTAGCATGCCGATACCACCGCCACCAACGACCATTGGGCTCCCGCCACCGCGACGATAGCCACCTCTCCCCCGCCTGTCCTGTACGTTTTGACTGCGGCGACCTGTTTTCCAGCGCATACCTTTTTGAACTCAGTGACGACTTGATAACCAGGTTTGCGTCTCCGTATGGCTACGGAGCTGCAAATTCATTGACAGCGTATCATTTCGCTCGGTTCGGTTTGAGCCTCTTTGGTTTGATCTTGTTTAGGCCTAGCTGGCGGCGTTTTCTTCCCGCTTGATTTGGCACCGTTTGATTTGGCACCGCTTGATTTGGCAGGGGGCTTTAATTTTTTTGAATAGGGCGATCGCCCGCTCAAAACAGTCCGCTTCTCCGGTCGTACATCCTCGCTGGAAGTAAGCCTCTGCCAGATCGCAGGTCGCACCGATCGCCTGACAAAGTTCTATGGCCTGGTCGTGAAGCGCGTGAGTAGAGATTTTTCCCTGATGCTCGGTTGCTTGATTGTCTAACTGCGCTTGGTATCGGTGTCTGTACAAAACGGCCAGTCCAGTGAGCGCCCTCGCCTTCACCTGCACATAGTGTCCTGTTTCTGCTGACTGAATGGCCCTTTCGTATAGGTTTTTTGCGCGCTCGAAAAAGCCAAGCTGGCCAAAGGTTTGTCCTAACAGCTGTAAAAAGTAGGCATACCGGCCATGCTCATCGTCGGGGCCAGCGGTAAACTGATGCTCAATGCTGTTTGCTAGCGTGATCGCTGCTGGGGTGTTGCCCAAATGCGCCTGGACAAGGGCTAGCCCGACGGTTGCCTTGTCTGCCCAGGCTTGGTGAGGGGTGTTGGCTGCGATCGCAATTACTGTTTCAAACTGCTCAGCGGCCTGTTCTAACTCCCACAAATCAATCTGATAGAGTCCAATACTCAAGTGCGCATCCACAGTCAGCATTTTGAGAGCGTAGGTATCTCGCTCAAGCATAGGAATGGACTTTTGCGCTTTCAGGTTTTCTGTTCTTTTAGCGGTGTCGGCAAGGGTTTTTTGTTGACAGGCGATCGCACTATGCACATCTCCCATAATCCAGTGCACATCGCCCAAAATATTGTTCAATTCACTCTGACTTGTTTTTACACGAGGTAATACCTGCGTAATGGTCGTAATCGCAGGTTGCAACAATCCCATTCGGTAAAGGCTGCTAGCCAGCGGTAAAAACTGTCGCCACTGATTGTGACGACTTTTGAGTAAAACGGCGGCAGCGCCGTCGTAATTGCCGATAGCAATTAGATGATAATAGGCTTCTAACGCTTGAAGGGCATCGTTGACAGAGGCGATGCTTTGAACCTGAGCGCTCCAATAGGTGGCGGCGGCTCGGTTGGTTGGCTGCCAGTCCTGACTGTTTCGTAGCCGGGCAATGGCTTCAGCTCGGCTGACAGGATGCAGCCAGTATATGCCTTTGCGACAGTCTAGAAGCGAGCGATCGCGCAGTGAGTTGATCGTTTGTTGGTGAATGCTGGGGTCTATGTCCCACATAAGAGCAGCGATCGCACCTGCTTTTAGCCGAGACTGCTCTTGATACCGATAGCACCCTAATCGGCAAAACAGTCGGTAGGCATCAGTATCTAGCTGCTGCAATCGGTTGACCTGACTGCCTACCAGATTCCTTAAATCGGCAGTTCCCAATAAGTTCGCACTGTTTTCTTGCCAGTAAGCCGTCAAATCGCCTTCAAAGTCTTCTATCGCGGCCGCGCATAGAATCTCCATTGCCTTGGCATTACCGCTGTACGCCTGGTGCATTTTGCTCAAGACGTCTATGTGCTGGCGTAAAGCAAGATCGATGCCGTGCGATACGAAGAACTGTCGCCAGGCCTCCGCAGCGAGACCTGGTAGGCGATAGTGATGCACCTTTATCCCCGGTTCGCAGAGGCGATCTCGGCTGGTAATCAATACGGTTGCCTGGGCAGCGCTCAATACTCGCAGCAGCTCTACATAGTGGCGGTGCTCGGCGACAAACTGCCCATTACTATCTAGTGCAGGTTCTAAATTATCGATTAAAACGCAGATGCGTCCTGCTCTACACCCTGCTTGCAGATGATGCTTTAGCCGACTGAGCGTGATGCCAAACTCTCTGCCGGGCTCTTCGTTGAAAGACTGCCTGAGCCATTCTTCAACCACGCTCTCGATGGGGGTAATGCTGGCAGTTTCTTTGGCCATTAACAGCTCTAGTACCTGGTCGAACCGTTGAGCGTACTGCTGAGCTAGGGTCGTTTTGCCAATGCCGCCTTCGCCTTTTATGACGATAATTTGATGGTTCTGACTGAGGCTGTCTAGCGTCTGAAGGGCACTTTGGCGACCGATGAAGCCATCGGTGAGATGGGTTTGCTGCGGCGCGGGGGCAATCTGCGTATGAACCGGTGTCCCGTGCCTGTCTATTTGCGCCTGGACGCCGCGGATACCGGCAAGGACTGTCGCGCTACCAGGTGCGCTTTGGAGGGTGCGCTTGATGCGGTTTTTGAGGCGCGCTCGCAAATTTCCTTTGGTAATCCGCTCCCCTAGCGCCTCAGAAAGCAACTTCCACAGCTGGGAAGCGACATCCTTTACATGCCCTTCGCTGTAGCCAGCCAATGTCGCCACCTGTCCGTAAGTTTTGCCCTGCCAACTCTGCTGAAGAATATAGCTTTGCAGATCGCTCAAATGTTTTCCCGTGCGCTCGTACAGCAGCTGATCGGCATACTCAATTGCGGTCTCTATCCCCATATTGCTTGTTTTACCCGGTGCGAGCTCTCCTCATTGCAAAGTAGACTACCAGCTGCCCGGTATAAGTTCCGCTCAAGGCGGCGTCCTTTCCCAGACCTTCACAGACTTTTTCCGACTGACAATCTTACACCGCAGCGCCTAACCTACGAAGGCGGTCAGACCTGTCATGCCTACCACTTTGCTTCCCTCATGCTGCAAGCCGCATAATGCATCAACTTTTGCAGTGGAATCACCGACTGACGACCGCAGACCTACGGGAATTATTGAGCATAGATGAGGTGAATACAAACTGACAGATCCGCTTTGCTTAAAACTCACTCTCTTTCATTTGTCTTCAATCGTTTACTGCTAATTTGTTTCTCTCTCTTTTCAGCTAATCGCTGCGACTACCTATGAGTTCCTACGCCACCCTTCCAGCCGATCTGAATCCCCACGCACTGCCTAAGCATGTCGCTGTCATTATGGACGGCAATGGCCGCTGGGCCAATAAAAGAGGGCTTCCTCGTGTGGCAGGCCACAGGCAGGGCGCAAAGACCCTCAAAGCTCTGTTGCGGTGCTGCAAAGATTGGGGAATTGGGGCCTTGACTGCCTATGCTTTTTCAACCGAGAACTGGGGTCGACCTACCGCTGAAGTTGACTTTTTGATGGTTCTGTTCGAGAAAATGCTGCGAAAAGAGCTAAAAGAAATGCACAGGGAAGGTGTGCGCATTCGCTTTTTGGGCGATCTTTCTACGCTGCCAGCTAGCTTGCAAAGAGAGATTTCAAGGGCGATGGAAGAGACCGCGAATAACACGGCTGTTGATTTTAACGTGGCGATTAATTACGGTAGCCGTAACGAGATTGTTCAGGCCTGTCAGCAGGTCGCCGCAAAAGTAGAACAGGGTCAGTTAACGCCCGCAGAGGTGACTGAATCGTTGATTAGTCAGCATCTGTATACAGCCGGTTGCGACCCTGACTTGTTGATTCGCACCAGTGGCGAGCAGCGACTGAGCAATTTCTTACTGTGGCAGCTAGCCTATACCGAAATGTATTTTACCGATGCGTTTTGGCCAGATTTTGACCGGACTGAGTTTCATCAGGCGCTAGCGACCTTTCAATCGCGCGATCGCCGGTTTGGCAATGCGAAGGATGCCGTTGTAGCGGTTCAGTCAGTAGGGCAGGATACGGTAGCGGCGCAAGCGGCCTTAATTGCGTAGGGGCTTAGCCGCATCCCCACCGCTATGGCTATGCTGCTTAATGAATAAAGTCGAGCTAAGGGCTAACCGCATTATTCGAGAACGTATCGAGCGCTCTAGCAATTTGCTGAATTCCCTCATTTCCGCAGCTGCCCAGCTGATGTCGCCCGCCTAAGTATCTTGGGTCGTTGTAGGCAACTGTCACCTCTCCATTTTCATTCTCCCAGATCAGCATCTTCTGTGGCAGATCGATCGCGATGCTCTGCGCGCACTGCATCAGCGGCGTACCTAACTTTGGATTGCCAAAAATAACAACCCGTGTGGGTGGCAATGTCAAGTCAGCGCCCGCTGCGTTTTGCGCATGATCTACCGTCGTAAACACGGTTAATCCCCGCTCTTCTAAAATGCTGATGAACCGCTGTTCGGTTTCTTCTACGCTATAGGGACTTTCTTTCATCACCAGTCCAGTGGGCGTCGGTACCGGTAAGGTGTTTCCTGATCTCGTGCCCAGTGCCATCGCAATACTAACAATTGCCACCGCGCCACCGAGTCCTGCAATCTGTCGCCACAGTAACCGATTCATGTCTTTTCCTCACGCCAACAATAGCAAAGTCTAATCTTCTTTTGGATTCACCGCATTATAAATTGCTGAGTAATCTTCATTGGCCAAGCCCTGCTCAATCGCCTTACTGGCTATTTGGCTAACGCCTGCGGCTACAGTGGCGTCAATGCCTTGGTTGGCAGCGGCCTGTACAAACAGGTTCATATCTTTGAGCAGGTGTTTGGTCGGAAAGTTGGGATTGGCAAAATTGTGATCGCACATTCGCTCCAGTTTCTTATCAAACGTCGGCGCATAGAGCGCGCTGTCTCGCACAATCGTCATAAATTTCTCTAAGTTCAGACCCTCCTTCTGTGCTAGCCCCAGGCTCATAGAAAACGCCGCTGTCAGGCTGCCAATCAGCTGATTCATCGCCAGCTTAGTCGCGGCGGCGGTGCCAACTTCGCCCATCAGCTCTGGATTGGGGCCGAAGCACTTTAGCACTGGCAGCCATTGTTCAAACTGCTCAGGCGTTGCCCCCACCATTAAAATCAGACTGCCTGCCTTGACTTGAGGAATGCTGCCGAGGACGGGCGCTTCTAAATAATCTCCGCCCGCTGAGCGTACCTGCGACTGGATGTCACGGCTTTGCGCAGGGGCGATAGTGCCCATTTGGAGGATAGTTTTACCGATGAGTACGGCTGGATTAGACAGCACGGTAGCTTGAATGGCCGCAGCGTCGCTGAGCATGGTGATCGTAAGTTCTGCGGCTGCGATCGCCGCTTCGGCTCGTTCAACGGTCTCAATCTGTGCCTGCTGCAAAGGCGCTAGCTTGTCTGGCGAACGGTTCCATGCGATCACCTCAAACCCTGCTTTTTTCAGCTGTAGAGCCATCGGGCCGCCCATGAGCCCGGTGCCCAGTATGCCAATTTTCATGCGCTCTTTTGCCTACTAAAACTACTTTCACATCATAAAATCACGCCGCGACAATCATTAAGACGCGTTAAAGAAGCGGCCAGCCGTTTCAAACATCTCCTAACCTGGTTTTATGTTCTGCGTTTTATGGTCTGCTGGGTTGTCGCTATGACGTAGGCCTTTGCTTCCTAGTCCATAGTTTCTCTTAGCCCATAGTTTCTCTTAGCCCATAGTTTCTCTTAGCCCATAGTTTCTCTTAGCCCAT
>ERZ1740058.341-NODE-341-length-38783-cov-7.222371_pt1 | contig 38783 bp, 36 predicted proteins | sample MGYA00581745_ERZ1740058 | MGnify/ENA primary metagenome ERZ1740058 (study PRJEB43018, sample SAMN04849742) | marine metagenome | isolation source: floating plastic debris | place: Pacific Ocean | collected 2008-08-30 | study: EMG produced TPA metagenomics assembly... | reverse complement strand
GTGCTTTGCTATTGATTGATCTGTAATTAAGTCGTCTAGCTCAGTGAGCGTGACGCCCATATCTTCTCCGGCCTTTTTGAGCGCCTGCTGAAAACCGCTGATGTCTTCTGCGTAGCCACACAGACGAGTTGCTTCAGCAATGCCCTGTGTCGCATTGGCTTTGGCGCAGTCGATGAGTGCAATGCCTGTAAGCGGTTGATTGGCAGCCATGTAGGTAGTTTCCTATTTATAGAGTGGTCTCGAAGGGCTCTAGTAGTGATAGCGTTCCTTTTGACAAAATCTCCTATCTCTAGAGAGAGAGATTGAATAGAGAGATCTTGGCAGGGTGCCTGTTTGGCATGCAATGGTGTGCACGCGCTTGGTCAGACACTTCAACTTATGTTGGTCCTATCAATTGATTTGGGTACCTTGACGAGGTGCTAAGCGGCCTGTTTGGCCTATTTATTGGCCTCTTGAACTATAGGCTACCAACAAACTTTATTGCTGAGCAGTTGATGCGAATAGGATTGGAACAGTTTGCTAGAAGCATAGCTGTACTGGGTGTTTTAGGCTGTGGCAGCGCTGTAGTCGTTCAACCAGGACTGGCCGCAGATAAGGCCAGTCCTGGTAAGCCAGCGCTTTCTGATATCGGTTCTTCCGGTTCCTTTAGCACTTACTTACTCAGTCAGAATGCGCCCGCAAGCGAGACGGTTGATACTGACCTGGACTTAACGCCACCGCTGCCAGTGCCAGAGACCGTATTGCCAGAGCCTGCATCTGAGCCAGTCCCAGAGCCAGCACCAGAGCCACTCTCACCTGCCCAGACACCTAGCACTGACGAAGTACTGGTCAACGATATTCAGGTCGTTGGCGCAACGGCCTTTAAAGAGCGCGATTTTGATCCTATTCTTGCTAGCTACGAAGGGCGATCGCTAGGATTGCGCGAGCTGCGTCAAGCGGCGGATGCTATTACGCAGCTGTATCTAGAGTCGGGCTATATTACGTCGCGAGCGATTCTCAGTGAGCAGACGATTGTGGATGGCGTGGTGCAGATTCGGGTGGTGGAAGGCTCTTTAGAAGAGATTCAGATAGACGGAAGGCCTCGGCTGGCGAGCTATGTGCGCGATCGCATCAACCTCGCCAATCGCACACCGCTTAACCAGGTAGCTTTAGAATCACAGCTGCAACTGCTACGCGCTGACCCGCTGATTGAGCAAATTGAAGCGAGCCTGCGAGCGGGTACGGGCGAAGGGCAAAGTCTTTTGACTGTGCGGGTGTTGGAAGCCCCTGCCTTTTCGGGCCGGGCCGTGTTAGATACGAACTCACCGCCCAGTGTCGGTGTGGCCCGGATGGGGCTAGAGACAACGGTCAAAAATCCGCTCGGTATTGGTGATTCACTCTCGGTGTCGGCGTATCGGGCGACGACGGGCGGTTCAAACACCTACGCATTTACTTATGATTTACCGTTGAATGCCAGGAATGGGACGTTGCAGGCGCGGTATCTGCCCAGTTCGTTTGAGCTGATTGAACCGGAGCTAGCCGCTTTGGACGTGGAAGGATCATCTGATACGTATGAGCTAACCTACCGACAGCCATTGATTCGGCAGCCCAATGAAGCGCTGGCGCATTAGCTCGGCTGTCGGCCGCGGATGGGTGAAACGCTCGTCAGCGATGTGGTCATCGATTCGACGCGGACGAGTGTGGTGCAGTTTGGGCAGGACTATCTAAAACGCGATCGATCGGGGGCTTGGGGCGTGCGATCGCAGTTTAACCTCGGCACAGGCCTTTTCGACGCGACAGATAGGCCCGATGATCAAGCTGACGGTCAATTTTTCAGCTGGTCTGGCCAAGTGCAGCGCGCGCAGGTGCTCAGCCAAGACAATTTGTTATTGATGCAGGCAAGCTTACAGCTTTCTGCCGATAGCTTGCTCGGTGCGGATCAGTTTATTGTCGGTGGGCCTAGCTCAGTGCGTGGCTACAGTCAAAACGCTCGCTTTGGGGACAACGGTTTTCGCGCTTCGGTGGAAGATCGCGTTACGCTGCAACGCAATGAAAATGGTTCTCCTGCCTTGCAGGTTGTGCCGTTTGTGGATATGGCAGCGGTGTGGAACAAGGAAGAGAACACGAGCGATCAGACCTTTTTGCTCGGTACGGGCGCGGGGATAATTGTGAACTATGTGGAAGATGTAGAGGCTCGCTTTGATGTGGGTGTGCCGCTAGTAGAGCTGAATGAAGCGGGAGATAGCAATCAGGATGTGTTTATGTATTTCAGCTTGAATTACCGCTTTTGATAGGTCTGAGCCGATGATAGTGTCCTGAGCAACTCGACAGATGCTATAGACTGTAGGTAGAGCTATCTACAGCCATAAGACGATGACGGCGCAACCGCATATTGAGCAAAAGTATAAAGAATAATGGAAGGCAAGGCGGGCCGAGTACTAAGCTCAGTGCAAAATTTGGGAGCAGGAAGCTTGGGCTGATGTGAAGGCGGTGTCTACTCTGTTGCGAGAGCAGTTTGGGGCGACGAAGATAGTTGTTTTTGGCTCTCTGGTAAAAGAGCGCTTCGGAGAAGATTCCGATATTGATATTGCGGTTGAGGGGATGGCCTCGAAGGACTTTTTCAAGGCTTTAGTGGCAGTCGATGAGTGCAGTCGAAGAGAGATTGATTTGAAGCCAATGGAGGACTTGGATCCGTACTTTAAGAAATGGGTGCTGGAGACAGGCACAGTATTAGAGCCAGGCAGTACAGATGAAGCGTTATGATGCTGTTACTTTGCAGACGCTTGCGAATGACCTGGAGATGGAGCTAACAAAGCTTGCAAAATTAGAGAGAGTGATGGCCAAAAAACAAACCTTGTGTATCAGTGCAAAGCCAGCGCTAGATCTGGCCATGGCGGATAACAACATGGAAGAATAGAGAAAGTTGTGATCTTAATTTTGGCTGTCGTCTCTTAACCCAGACGGTTTAAGTCAGGCTGTTTAAGTCAGAATACGCCAGACGATGACGCCGATGCCGATAATAGAGCCGAAATAGGCGAGCGATCGCACCACTGCCACGCCAGCCATATACGCTGCGCCGTGCAGAACTCTACAGGCCAGAATTGCGATCGCCGCCCAGCCTGTTATCTCGTCTGCCTGCCCACTCACCTGCGCAATCAAAATCACCGCTGCAATCATCGCTAAATTGTCGTGATGATTACGTTGTGCCCGGTCAGCTCTGCCTACCCAGGGTGGCCCTGCTACTGATTCTTCTCGGTTACTCGCTGCCCAGGCTAGTCCAGCTTCAGAAACGCGAGCTAGCGCCGGAATGTGATTCAGGGGAATTGACCAGAGCGCAAGAGCAAGCAAGCAAACCAAATCAGTAGTCATAAGTAGTTTGAGAAAACGTAGGCGCAATTCCTTGTCATACTCTCAACAATTGTGTCTGAAGTAAATATTAGCGTGTGAATTGATACCTATTGCGGTAAAAATAGCTGAAAACGCCGAAAAAACGAGAAAAATAATCTAATTTCGTCGAAATACGGTTTTGTCGGTACAGAGCAACGTTGTTTGATTTGGGCACTATAGACTCGAACAGATCCGAACAGACCCGAATCAAACTTGGATAACGAAGTCATGAAACGACGCTCGTTTATAAAAAGCACTACAACAAGTGCAGCATTAGGCGCAGCTAGCGTACCGATGGTAGGGGCCTGTAGCCGCAATACGGCAACTGACCCTGTGCCGATTTCAGCTGCAGAAAAGCCAACGCTTCACTGGAAAATGGCGACCAGCTGGACTAAAAAACTAGATATTCTCTTCGGCTGTGCTGAACATATGTGTCGCCGTGTTAGAGAAATAACTGAAGGGCGATTTTCAATTACACCCTACGCGTCAGGTGAACTCGCGCCGGGGCTAAAAGTTTTAGATGCTGTCTCTGAGGGCAGTGCAGAGTGCGGGCATACCGCCAGCTATTACTACGTTGAAAGAAATCCGGCGCTGGCCTTTGGCACAACGCTGCCGTTTGGCCTGACGACCGCACAGCAAAACGCCTGGCTTTATTACGGGGGCGGGCTAGACGCTATGCACTCGCTGTACAAAGCGTTTGATGTGGTTAACTTCCCGGCAGGCAACACGGGCGTGCAGATGGGGGGCTGGTTTCTTAACCAGATAAATCGGCCTGCTGATTTGGTGGGCCTCAAAATGAGAATTCCGGGGTTAGGAGGCAAGGTTATGGAACGTCTGGGGGTAGACGTACAGGTGCTGGCTCCTGAAGAAATTGCACCAGCCTTGCTGGCGGGCACTATCGACGCTGCCGAGTGGAGTAATCCGTACGATGATGAAAAAGTGGGCATTACCAAAGCAGCACCGCACTACTACTATCCAGGCTGGTGGGAGCCGGGTACAACCTACGAGCTACAAATCAATTTGCAGCAGTGGGACTCATTGCCGCTAGCCTACCAAGAAGCGCTAAAAGCAGCGGCGGCGGAAGCCAACATCTTGATGCCCGCTGAGTTTAATGCCAAAAATGGCGCTGGGCTAAAACGGTTAAAGCAGCAGGGAACGCAGGTGCTGCCATTTAAGCGTGAACTGCTGATGGCGGCCTATGAGGAAACCATAAAACTGTACGAAGAACATGCAGAGCGCTCCGCAGATTTTCGTCAGATTTATACCCAGTGGAAAGACTTTAGAACGAAAGTTTACAGCTGGAACCGTACTAACGAGCTGAGCTTCGATCGCTTTGCTATGCAAGCGGCGGCTACCTAGTGGGCCTCAGCGGCTGTCTCTGACGCTGAGGGTTCTCTCTGACGCTTTTGGGGCTGTTGTTGCTATTGCCTGAACTCCCTGATTCGTGGAATGCCTTAAACCTGTTATTTACCTATGAAAAGACGTCATCTTCTCGCGCACTCTGCGACAGGCCTAGCTGGTATGAGCGGGCTTCACGCCTGTCGCTCTCAAGCTCAAGAGCCCTCTATTTCTTCACTCTCTAGCGCAGAACCAGTTGTTCAGTGGCAAATGGCAACCAGCTGGCCTAAGTCTTTGCAAATTCTGTTCGACACGGTTGATCTGTTTTGTCAGCAGATCAGTAGGATGACAGACGGCAACTTTGTGATTACGCCCTACCCTGCTGGAGAACTGGCTGGTGGCTTAGAGGTGCTCTCTGCTGTTCAAAATGGCACAGTTGCCTGTGGACATACGGCCAGTTACTACTATCTCAATCAGAGCAATGCGCTAGCGTTTGGGACGACGATTCCTTTTGGTCTGAACGCGGCTCAGCAGAATGCCTGGCTGTATTTTGGCGGTGGACTAGACGCTATGCAAGCGATCTATGCCGACGTGGGTGTTATTAACTTTCCAGGTGGCAATACGGGTACGCAGATGGGTGGCTGGTTTAAGCGAGAAGTGAATACAGTTAAAGACTTTCAGGGCCTACATATGCGCGTACCTGGGCTGGGCGGCAAAATTTTAGAGCGGCTGGGTGCAACGATTCACAGTCTCTCTGGCGACCAAATTTTTGTCGCGTTGGAGAACGGCACGATTGAAGCGGCCGAGTGGAAGAATCCTCATGCAGATGAAACGCTAGGTCTAAATAGCGTTGCGCCGTATTACTACTACCCCGGCTGGTGGGAACCTGGGACAAGCTACGAGTTTCAGATCAACTTAGATGAATGGACTAAGTTGCCTAAGCACTATCAGGAGATATTTCAAGCGGCGGCAGCTGATATTAATAACAGAATGCTGGCAAAGTTCAATGCCGTTAACGGTGATGTGCTAGGCCGGCTAGTGCTGGGTGGTACAAAGCTGTTGCCATTTTCTCAGGAGATTCTGCTAGCGAGCTATCAGGCTGCTTTTGATTTGTACGATGAGATTGCTAGTGAGGATAGTCAATTCGATCGAATTTATCAGACTTGGAAAGCGTTTCGTTCTGATGTTTATCAGTGGAATCAGGTGAATGAACTGAGCTTTGCAGATTTTGTGATGACTCAACCGAGTGCTGAATGAGCTATCAAAAATTCTATTTAGCCCCATCCAGGCGAAAGATCGGTCGCTTATTATCGTCAGCAGGCTTACTGAAATGGACGATGAAAGCGTTCAACCGTTTGCGCATTCGCCAAAAGCTGAATGTTGGTTTCGGGGTGATGGTGCTACTGACTTTTCTGGTGGTGGGTCGCAATGCGTGGGGAAGTCTTTTTGCTATTCGAACCATTCGGCAAACGGAGCAGGTGAGAGTGCCGACTGCACTGTCTTCGAGCCAGGCGCAGCAAGAGCTGCTGAGAATGTCTGCGCATATTCGAGGCTACTTGCTTACGGGTAATTCTGAATTTCGTAACAGCTATTATCTATCGCGACAAAAATTTGACCAAGAACTGGATACGATGATTGCGCTGCTCGATACTCATCCTGCGGCTGATGACAGATCGCAGCTGACTGAGCTGAAGATACTATATGAGCAGTGGCGACAGATTCCCGAAGAGCTCTTTGGCATAGGTGATCAGTCTTTAGAGAATCAGCCAGCGCTGAGGCTATTTAAGGATAAAGGAGAGCTGGCGCTGCTGACTATTCAGGCTGATTCACAGGCGCTGATTGATTTGCAAGCTGAGCGATCGCCGTCGAGTGACAGTGTTCGACTGCTAAGAGAGATGGCTGCGTTTCAAACCTCATCGGCCCTGATGGGCGCGTCGCTAAGAGCTTATTTAATCGTCCGCTCGCCTGATTTTCGCTTTGACTATACCGGGAAGCTGCGGATCGCCAATCAGCACTGGGCCAATGTAACCGCAGATCCGACGCAGTTAACAGATGAACAGCAACAGATAATAGCGGCGATCGCCCAGCAACGCCAGCAGTTTTCGACTCTCGTCCCCAGTCTGTTGGCAATTGCTGAAAGCGATCGCTTTCGAGAGGATCTATTTTTGTTTAATACAAAAGCAGAGCCCCTTGCAGGCGAGCTACTGGCTTTGCTAGATGAGATTGTAGTCATTCAGCAGCAGCGGCTAGAAAATGAGCTGGAGTCAAGCCGATCTGGGTTGATTAAGGCACAGTGGCAGACGCTGATCGGTAGCTTTTTAGCGTTGGGTACGGCGCTGGTATTGGCACTGTTACTGCGGCGTAAAATTGCCGATCCAATTGTGCGGCTGACGCGGGCAACTGCTCAGGTGATAGAAGGAAACTTGCAGGTGAAGACAGCCGTTGAGTCTGCCGATGAAGTCGGCGCACTGGCGCGAACGTTCAATCGGATGACAGATTCACTACAGGCGTCGCATCAAGATTTGGCCTGCTACAACGCGACGCTAGAAGCTCAAAAAACTGAGCTACAGTCTAAAAACATTCAGATTAGTCAGGCGCTAGATGCTCTGCAGATGGCCCAATTTCAGCTGGTTCAAACAGAGAAAATGTCCAGCCTGGGGCAGATGGTTGCGGGTATCGCTCATGAGATCAATAACCCAGTTAGCTTTATTCATGGCAATTTGCCCTGTCTTCAAAGCTACACAACAGATTTAATTCATCTGATTGAGCTGTATCAGCGCAGCTATCCCGATCCGAATGCCGAGATTATCAGTGAAACTGACTCGGCTGATTTGGACTTTATGGTTGAAGATATTCCGCGCATTTTTGGGTCAATGCAAACCGGTACACAGCGGATTCGCGATATTGTTTTATCGCTGCGTAATTTCTCTCGGCTAGATGAAGCCGATATGAAAGAAGCGACGGTCGTAGAAGGTCTAGAAAGTACGCTGTTGATATTACAAAATCGGCTGAGCGTACAGTCTTTTCGCTCGGCAATTGCTTTGGATAAACAGTATGAAGATTTGCCTGCTATTGAGTGCTATCCGGGCCAGCTTAATCAAGCTTTTCTCAATGTGTTAGCAAACGCAATTGATGCCATAGACAGTGCCAGCGCTCAGCACAAGGGTGACGGCTGGCAGCCCAAAATTACTCTTTCACTGACGCCTGTTCAAGGGCAGATTCAGGGTAGTCAAGCAGATGATAAGCAGATTGCGATCAGAATTTGTGACAATGGTGAAGGCATGGATTCTGAAGTGCGATCGCGCATTTTTGATCCCTTCTTTACCACAAAGACGGTGGGTGATGGGACTGGCATGGGCCTCTCTATCACACATAAGATTATTGTAGATCGTCACCAGGGAGACATTGGCTGTGTCTCTAAAAAAGGTGTGGGAACAACGATCTCAATTGTGCTGCCCTACCGCCAAAGCACCCTTGCCTAGCCGCGGCACTGCTGACTCCTGAGCGCAGTCTAAAAGTGTGGCTTTGTAACGCCTTACTCTGGTTTTTACGCTCGCAAGATAGGTTAGAAGAAATGGACCTAGACTACCATTTTGGTCTATCTTTTTGGCTTACTGCTATCGCCTGTTGTTTGATATGACTGATGCTGATTCTGCGAACTCAACGCCTGCCGATGATCTTTCGGGCTTAGGAGAGATATCAGAAGATATTGTGCGCTCTAGAGTTGAATGGTTGCAGGCACAGACGATTTTTCAGGAACTCTCGGAACAGTTTATTGATGCGATCGCGCGCCATCTAAAAGAAACCTCTTTTACCGCTAACCGTCGCTTAGTTCTAGAAGACAGTGGCCCGACTGCCCTCTATATTCTTCGAGCGGGTGAATTAGAGAGCTATCGCACCCGCAGAATCAGTGCAGCTAGCCCAACGGTACTAGACCCTGGGGCGGTTATTCACCTCCAGGCACTGCTGCTAGCAACCCCAGCACCTAAGACGATTATTTCTTTAACAGACTGTGTCCTGTGGCGTTTGGACGCCGAGTCCTTTAATCAGCTCACTGAGAACATTCCCGATTTTAAGTCGGCGGTTTCTAGGCTACTTTCTAGTGCTTTAGACGACGTGTCTGAGCGGCTCGCCTATGAACAAGAACGGCAGCAGGCGCTGCGGCCTTTTTTGGTGACTCGGGTAAAAAGAGGGGTTGTGGGTGGTAGCCGCTACGCCAATCGTTTAAGGCAAAACATCCGAGAGGTGACGCAGCAGGCGGCAGTTGAGAGAAGACGCCAGCCCGTTTTGATATTTGGTGAACCGGGCCTGAATAAAGACAATCTGGCTGCGCTGATTCATTTTGGCTCGGTCAATAAAACGCAGCCGATGATTCAGGTGAACTGCGAGAAATTGCGATCGCAAGATCTTTTCGGACGGGGGGAAAGTCAGCCCGGTTTGCTCGAATGGCTCGGTAAAGGAACGCTGCTGCTCAACAACGTGCAAGATCTAGATGACGACCTTAAGCCCCCTATTTTAGAGCTCATTCAAACCGGACACTACCGTCCTGTTCAGCGCTCAGGCGAAGCGCCTTTGGCTGTTCGCACCAGTCCTGCCTGGATAATGATGGTCGCTGAAAGGGCACTGCCCGAACTCTCGTCTGGCTTGTGTAAGGCCGTGGTGAAACAGATAAAGGCACCACCGCTACGAGTACGAAAAGCTGATATTGAAGCTCAAATTAATTACTTTTCTCAGTTGCTGTGCCGTCAAAGAGGCCTGTGCAAACGTCGGCTAGATCCAGCGGCCCTGCGTAGGCTGCAAAGCTATGATTTTCCAGGCAACCTGACTGAGCTTGAAAGCATGGTAGAGCGGGCCGTTAGCCAGTCGGACAATCGAGCGGTACTCACCGAAGAAGTCTTTTGGCCAGAAGAGAGCGAAAAGCGTCGCTTTCGGTTTAACTTGTTGCAAGGCTATCCCCAACTTCGACAGTTTGTGCTGAGTCCCTGGTGGCCAGATCGCATCAATTACGGCTTTACCCTGTGGTTTTATCCAATTGTCGTTGCCGTGCTGATGTGGGGACCGCAGACCCGCGACCAAAACTTTGCGCTCAATTTCTTTTGGGCCTGGTGGTGGCCGCTAATTTTATTGGGCTTTCCGGTTGTCGGTCGGCTGTGGTGTGCGGTTTGTCCGTTTATGATCTATGGCGAGATTGCCCAAAAGCTATCGCTAAAAGCTTGGCCTCGTCAGCTCCAGGGTTGGCCAAGAGCTTGGGCCGAGCGGTGGGGTGGCTGGCTGCTCTATGGTGGGTTTGCGCTGATTTTGCTGTGGGAAGAGCTGTGGAATTTGGAAAATACAGCATACTTATCGGGCTGGCTGCTGCTGATTATTACAGCGGGTGCGGTAATTTGTTCTGTTTTGTTCGAGCGGCGTTTTTGGTGCCGCTATCTGTGCCCGATTGGCGGCATGAACGGTTTGTTTGCCAAACTCTCTATTGTTGAACTACGCGCCCAGCAGGGAATTTGCTCGGCTTCTTGCAATACCTATCACTGCTACAAAGGCGGCCCTGCAGAAGGCGAAGGTCAGGAGACGATGGGCTGTCCGATCTATTCTCATCCGGCTCAGCTGACGGATAATCGTAACTGCGTGCTCTGTATGACCTGCTTAAAGGCCTGTCCGCACAAGTCGGTTGAACTCAATTTGCGTCCGCCCGGCATCGAGCTGTGGACGACTCATCGCAGTAGTGCCTATGAGGTCGCGCTATTGCTGCTGTTACTCGGCGCTGTTTTGTTGCATCGGTTGCCGCAGCTGAGCGTGATGGTGCTAGGCGATAGTGCGATTTTAGAAACGTTTATAGGTCATGCGATCGCCGCTACAATAGCGCTGTTTTTACCCAGTGCGATCGCCCTTGTGACAGACCGCATTCGAGTGACCTTTCAAGGCAAAGGCGCTACCCGCCGTTTTCTAGAGCTGGCCTATGGCTATTTGCCCCTATTGTTGTTTGCTAGCTTGGCCCACTATTTGCTGCTAGGACTATCAGAAGCCGGGCAGATTGTTCCAGTCTTTCTATCGACCTGGCACTTGCCAACTAGCTCAAGCGCCGCCAATGTAAGCTTCACTGCTCATCCTGCGGTCATGGCTTTCTTGCAGGCCATTTCTCTAATAGCTGGAGCTGGTTTGAGTCTGCTTTTGACTCAAAAAATTGGCCGACAGCCTTGGCGAAAATTGTTGCCTCAGCACAGCGTCATTATTGGGTTGGGCGTGCTTTTTTGGCAGTTGATTGTGTAGCTGAAGGGCCGAGTAGTTTAAAGTTGGCCGACTTGTCCATATCTCCGTAAACTCCGCAAGTATAGATCTTTTGTTAATACGATCCTTACGCTGTTTTATACGGTGGAACCTCCACGTTTGTGTATGATACGCTTCGGCCTAAGGTGACACCTACTATACATAACGGTTTCAATACAATGCCTGAATCGTCTGACCACAACGGTTAATAAAAGTGCTCTAGCGTACAGCCAGCCGTTAAAAAGGTGACAGCTGCTATTCAAGAGACTGGGTTACTCGATTAAACAATGGATTCAACGCAGTATCGAGCGAGCAACTTAATTGTTTTCGCCGATTTTTATAATATTATCTTTCCAAAAATAAAAGATGCTCGGCTGGTTACCAGTATTCTTGAACGTGCAGAAACCTGGACCTGCGGGCAGCCTTTTTTGACTTGTCTGATCTACCGATACGTACAGCAGTACTCCGCTCAGATTGTACGCGCAGAGGGCGCTGGCATCGTAGACGAGATCGTCCAGCAAAAAATCATCAAAAACTGGCAGCATAACGACGCGGCTAGTCATCTCAACGGTATTTATCAAGCGCTGCTGAGCTATCCGGCACAGGATATTTTGTTGATCTCTTATATGCAAATTTTGTGGCAGCAAACGGTACCTGCGGCCCTTTACCGTAGCAGCTTCGCTAAAGTCTATGACCCCACGATTCCAGCCCAAGCGGTTCTGCTCCGCTCGGGCCTAGTTACTTGCGTAGGCGGTCAGTTGCAAGTTGCTAACAACATTTATGCCGCTGTGTTTAGCTTGGCCTGGCTAGAGCAGCAAATTCCTGGCCTGACACGTGCAGTCAAGGTTGTAGAGTAGCTAGGAAATAGCTTGAAGCGCAGTTATGGAAACCTTGGACTCTCTGAACGCTGGTTTAGCGTCTGGCCGTTTGGCCGACTGTACCACCTTAAAGCTAGCTGATGATCTTGACGAGTTTCCAAAACAAATCTTGCAGCTAGCCGATTCGCTAACATTCTTAAACCTTTCAAATAACAGACTCAGACAGCTACCCCCTGAATTTAGTCAGTTGAAGAAACTGAGAATTGTCTTCTTCAACAACAATAATTTTGAAACCTTTCCGACTGTGCTAGCAGCCTGTCCGCAGCTGTCAATGGTGAGCTTTAAGGAGAATGCTATTGAGTCGCTTAGCCCTCAGGCGTTGTCGCCTACGCTGCGGTGGCTAATTCTAACCAATAATCAGCTGAGCGAGCTGCCTGCTACTATTGGTCAGCTGCCCAAACTGCAAAAGCTTATGCTGGCCGGTAACCGGCTTGAGACTGTGCCAGAAGCGCTGGCAAACTGCACTAATTTAGAGCTGATTCGTCTTTCTGCCAATCGGCTAAAAACGTTGCCCCGCTGGCTATTTCATATGCCTCGGCTGTCGTGGCTCGCCTATGCTGGCAATCCGTGCTGCCCTAGCGAACCTGCAAATAGCGCTCAGCAATCGCTGCCGACTATTGCCTCCCACGAGCTGCAACAGGGTGAAATTTTAGGCCAAGGCGCTTCTGGTGTTATTTACAAGGGGACGTGGTTATCGGACGCTTCTGAGCCTTCCAATCCTGAGCGTACAGCTCAACCTTCAGAGGTTGCTATCAAATTATTTAAAGGAGAGATTACTAGCGATGGGTCTCCGCTAGATGAAATGCAAGCCTGTATTGCAGCGGGCCGTCATCCCAATCTGGTCAATGTGTTGGGTCGCTATCACGAACCAGATAAGACGGGGCTAGTTTTTTCTTTTATTCCATCGACTTACAAGAATTTGGGCAATCCACCAAGCCTGGAAACCTGCACCCGCGATACCTATGACGTAGAGGTTTCTTTTAGCTTGAGCCGGCTTCTAAAGATTATTAAAGGGATGGCTTCTGTCGTTTCTCATCTACACAGCCGAGGGATTATGCATGGAGATTTGTATGCGCATAATATTTTGATTGATGAGACAGGCCATAGCATCTTGGGAGACTTTGGCGCGGCTTCTTTTTGCGATGTGGCAGCTGTTGGTTCAGCGCTAGAAAGACTAGAGGTAAGAGCGTTTGGCTGTTTGTTAGAAGATTTGCTGCTCCGGTGTTCGGCACCGCAGTCAAAAATACTGAATGCGCTCGCTGAGCTACAGGCGGCTTGTATGCAGACAGATTCAGAAAAGAGGCCTTTGTTTGAAGAGATTTGTCAGCAGCTGGCGGCACTATAGCTGTTTGCACTGATCACAGCTGTTTGCACTGATTACGCCGGCAATTCAATGGATCCGAGTAAACCATTCTAAAACCTCTGTAGCAAAACCTCTGTAGCAAAACCTCTGTAGTAAAGGCTTTTGAAAGACACTGGCGCTTATTTGATTGCTGGATTCATAGCTCGTGTCGGCAAAGTTACTACAAATTGAGTGCCTTGTCCCTCTTGAGAGAAGCAGCTTATCGTGCCTTTATGACTATCTACGATGATCTGGTGGCAAATGGCAAGCCCTAGTCCAGTGCCTCTGCCGACTGCCTTGGTGGTAAAGAAGGGGTCGAAAATTTTGGATTGTATACCGTTGGGTATGCCGTGGCCGTTGTCTGCTATCTCAATTGTTAGTGTGGTTTCGCTGACGTGTGTATGAATGGAAATGGTCGGCGCACGATGAGTTTCTAGTGCATCAATCGCGTTATTAAGCAGGTGAACAAAGACCTGATTGAGCTGGTTAGCATGACATTTAATTAACCCACAGTCTTCGTAATGGCGATGGAGTGTAATTTCTGGGCGATTAGCGCTTTTAGTGAAGCGTGATCGCACCACCATAATGGCGCTATCGATGCCCTGGTGAATATCGACTGCTTTGATGCCTGATTCATCTAAGCGTGAGAAGACGCGCAGCGATTTAACGATCTCTTTAATACGATGAGTGCCCGCCTGCATAGATTTGAGCATGGGTGGAATATCTTTGACCAAAAAGTTTAAGTCAATTTCTTCTATAACAGTTTGTAGCGCTGGGCGAAACGGTTGAGCGATTGCTTCTGGCAGCTGGTCGTAGATTTTTTGGAAGTGCTGCACTAGCGACATCAAGTCGTTAAATGCGCTAGCCGTGTGAGACAAGTTGCCGTGAATGAAATTAACTGGATTGTTGATTTCGTGAGCGATACCTGCAACCGTTTGCCCTAGGCTCGCCATTTTTTCGCCGTGGACAAGCTGTGCCTGGGTTTGTTTAAGCTGTATAAGCGTATTTTCTAGTACGCATGTTTGGGCTTGGGCGGCTTCGTGCGATCGCTTCAAATCTTGTTCGATCTGTTTTCTCTGTGTCACCTCTCGAAAGACAGCGACTGCTCCAGTCACACAGCTATCAGCTGTAACTGGTCTGGCGTTGACACTGAGCCATCGGTCGCAGTCATTATGCTGGTTCACCAGCTTCATTTCTGTGGCGTCAACCTGTTCGCCTGACAGCGCTCTTGCCAGCGGCGATTGCTCGATTCTACAAAGTGTTTCCCCATCGGTGTCAAAGACTAAATGAGACTGCGACCATGTCTGAAAAGAGATGTCTGGAGACTCCTCTCCTAACAGCTGCTTGGCGGCAGGGTTAATAAACAAAGCTTGACTATCCGCGTCTACCACAATGACAGCATCGCCCATACTATCTAGGATACTTTGCAGCGTCTGTAGCGCTTCTTGAGCATGTTCTAGCTGCTGCGCTTTCTTTTCTAAATCATTGAGTGTACTCTGAAGCCGCTGCTCTTGCTCTGTGGCCGTCTCTTCATAGAGCTGGAGTAGTTCTTCTAAGGTTGATACCTGTTCTTTTAGCGCAGTGACCTCTGCTTCTAGGCGCTTGCTGACGTTTGCCTGGCTGCTTGAAGTCTCTCTAGGTAGGGCAGTTTTTGTCATTGTTTTTTTATCGTTTTTTTATAGTGAAAGAAGCGAAGAAACTAGCGAAAAACCCTGTACAGACGCGATAGTGAAAGGTTCGATTAGTGCTTAATAACAAAGGATGAGCCAAGGATTTAGACAGACTGTAGAGTGCAACACACATCCTTATTTAAGAACGGTACCATTGCCATTTTGATGTTGAGTGGCAGCGTTTTTAGCAGGCAGGCTGTTTCTGGCGGAATAGAAGCCTTAGAGAATAGAATGACTGCGAATAAGTCGCCTGATGAAAGCATTCCACCGAAGCCGACAACAGATCGGATGCCATAGGGCACCACAAAGCTTTCTTGGGCCGGAATATACTCACTTTTTGCTGCTTCTGGAATATAAAAAACGTTGCAGGTTTTGCGTTCTAGCGCCATGAGTAAATCCGGATCGGGGGTCAAAACGCTACTAATATCTAGCCCAAAGCTTTGAATCAGCTGCGAGATCATTGGAATTTGGCTGACGGCTCGTTCGCTGGCAAGCGGAATTGCCTGGTGCCCCTGAGACGCGGTGCGATCGCACCATTCTTCCCGAGTCCCTGTTGTTCCTAGCAGCGTCAGGCACTTGACGCTACTTGTTAGCGAAGCGTCTTGCTGTGAGATTGCTTTGTCTGCCTGCCTTTGTAAGGCTGTGGGTAAGTCTTCGTAAGCACAGGTCTTGAACAGTCTAGCTAGCGCGCAGGCTGGTTCATCCGTTTCAGGATCGATAAAATGCTCGTACAGATACTGCACGCACAGCTGTGAAACCTGCTCTAAGCTGTCAGTGTCTTTATTAAGTTTGCGTAGATAAGCGCCTATGGCAGTAACGTCTTGCAGAGTCAGTTGCGTCAGGTCGTACATTTATAGAAAACCTTAATTTATAGTCAGATCATGCCCGACTCAAAAAGCGGTTAAACAAAGACCTGTTCTGCTAGCTCCTGTCTCTTTTGTTGCGTTGCCCAATACATCAAAACAGTGTCTATAAAAGCACTGTCTATAAGACGAAAATCAGGTCGAAGGTAAGACACAGGCTGATTTGCAACAGCAGACACAAAACGCTATCGCAGAATTGACTACAGTTGGAGGTGATTAGCTTTACAGCAGACGCATTATGAGTGGACTCGGCGGACTTAACAAATCTCCCAATGGTGTTGTCCTGGGCATGGTGCAGCTACAGCTTCCCAATGTAGTCACGCCAGAAGATCTGGCAGTGCAGACTCAGACTATCTGCACTATGGTTGCCAAAGCCCGCCGCAATATGCCCAGCATGGACCTGGTTGTTTTTCCGGAGTATTCTCTGCACGGGCTGTCTATGGACACAAATCCTAATATCATGTGTCGCCTAGATGGCCCAGAAGTCAGCGCTTTTCGTCAGGCTTGCGTCAGCAATAAAATCTGGGGCTGTTTTTCTCTGATGGAATACAACCCTGACGGCAATCCTTACAACAGCGGCATTATCATTGATGCCCAGGGCACGATCAAACTTTACTATCGCAAGCTTCATCCGTGGGTCCCGGTAGAACCTTGGGAGCCTGGTAATATTGGCATTCCGGTCTGTGACGGTCCTAATGGCAGTAAAATCGCACTGATTATCTGTCACGATGGCATGTTTCCAGAAATGGCTAGGGAGTGCGCCTACAAAGGGGCCGATATTATGCTGCGCACCGCTGGCTACACCGCACCTATTCGCCACAGCTGGCAAATTACCAATCAGACCAATGCCTTTTGCAACCTGATGGTGACTGCTTCTGTCTGTATGTGCGGTACGGACGGCACCTTCGATTCTATGGGTGAAGGCATGATTGTGAACTTTGACGGCGAGCCCTTAGTCATGGGCTCTCACCGTCCCAATGAGATTATCACTGCCGAAGTTCGTCCCGATTTGGTCCGTGAAGCTCGCAAGCACTGGGGTGTGGAGAACAATATTTACCAGTTTGGGCATAGAGGCTATACCGCTGTTAAAGGCGGTGCGCAAGACTGTCCGTACACCTATATGAAAGATATGGTTGACGGCAACTATCGTCTTCCTTGGGAGGAGGATGTAATTCATACTGACGGGACGTCCTGTGGATTTGCTGCGCCAAGCCGTGAGTACAAAGGCGAGGAGCTGCCGTCATCGGTTGGCTATCAATCCGCGAAGCCAGCGGATTGATAGCATGAGATATAAGCTGAGAAGATACAGGCTGAGGAATTATCTAATATGGGTCGTACTGTAAAAGCAGATCCTTATCCCTATCCATACAACGGTGATTTACGTCCTGAGAATACGGTGCTGCTGATTATTGATATGCAGACCGATTTTTGTGGCAAAGGCGGCTATGTCGATAAGATGGGCTATGATCTGACGCTGACGAGAGCGCCGATTGAGCCTTTGCAGGCGCTGTTGAAAGTGATGCGGATCCAGGGCTTTCATATTATGCATACGCGTGAAGGGCATCGCAGCGATCTGTCGGATTTGCCGGAGAATAAGCAGTGGCGATCGCGTCAAATCGGTGCAGGTATCGGTGACCCAGGACCTTGCGGTCGCATTCTGGTGCGCGGTGAAGCTGGCTGGGAGATTATCCCTGAGCTAGCCCCACTGCCGGGCGAAACGATTATCGATAAGCCTGGTAAAGGGGCGTTTTTTGCGACTGACCTGGATTTGCTTCTGCGGCGTAAGGGTATTCAAAACATCATTCTCACTGGCATTACGACAGATGTCTGCGTTCATACGACGATGCGTGAAGCTAACGATCGCGGCTATGAATGTCTGGTGCTCTCTGACTGCACTGGCGCAACAGATTACGGTAACTATCAGGCGGCGCTGAAAATGATCACTATGCAGGGCGGCGTGTTTGGGGCTGTTGCAACCTCCTCGGACTTGCTAGAAACCTTATAGAAATCTTGTAGTACTGCCCAGATAGTTTCCTGCCGCCAGTGCGCTAAAGCGCGTCTGCCAGCAGTTCACAAACTTGCTGAGCCGTTGAGGGGGCTAGTAATACGCCGTTGCGATAGTGCCCGGTTGCTAACGTCACGTTTTGTAGCTCTCCTAATGGCTGAATAACAGGGGCTGGCTGCCCGACAGGGCGCGGTCGCAGGCCGCGCCAAGTGCGAATAATTTTGGCTTCTCCAATGGCCGGGCAAAACTGCGCTGCGCCTTTTTGTAAGTTCTCTAGTCCTTTTGCTTCCGCCCGTAGGGGAATGTTTCCTGTTGGAAACTCTACGGTTGCTCCTAGCCAATAGCGTCCATCGCCCAGCGGTACAAACTGGATGTCGTCACCGTTGATAACTGGCTGAAATGTGCGATCGCCTAACACCTCTGGCATTTGAATTTCCATCGCTTGACCCAGCACAGGCATCAATTCTAACGGCTGACTAACTGTCTGCGTGAGCTGCGCTGAACCTAGCCCCGCCGATAAAATTACCCAGTCAGCGTCTATCTCTCTTTTAAGGTTTGCCTGGTTGATCTGTACGTTGACGCATCGTTTGCCTTTTGTATTTAGCTGAGTGACTTCTGTATCCCAACAGAAAGAAACCCCTCGCGCTTCGGCCGCTGCTACTAGTGCCCGCGTTAGCGCTGACGGGTGTACCTGAGCGTCCGCAGGAGAGTGAATCGCCGCCTTCACCGAGCGACTAACTCCTGATTCTGTTGTACTCTCTAGGGCAATATGGGGACAGCGGGCTTTCAACTCGGCTGGCGACCAAATCTCTAACGGCCAGCCTTGCGCGTGTCTTTTCTCCTTTAGGGTTTGCCACTTCAACAGCTTTTTCTCTTCAAAGCATAGGCTTGCAATGCCCTGTGAGTTGAAGGGAACGGTATACCCTTGCTGGTCTAGTTCTGATATGAGCGAGCGATAGCGCCGAACGCTGGCCTCTCGAAGCCGCCAGGTGCGCCCTTTAACTTTGTGGTTAATAATTCCCATCAGCACGCCTAGTGCTGCGCCTGTAGATCCCTGAGCTGGCTGCTGTTTATCTAAAACACAAATATCAGCATGCGTTCTTGCGCTCAGTTCGTAGGCAATGAGCGCGCCAACAATGCCACAACCAACAACAATAATCTTAGGGTTCATTTTTAGGGTTTGCGGGCAGGCAAGTTCGAAGCAGAACAGAAAAAAGAACAGAGAACGACATAGCATTCTCTGCTCTTTGGGTGACGGTATAGTGTCATAGACAGCTAGCAGGTTATAGACGATTAGTCATCACCAATAATGCCATCTAGCGCATCAAATTCGGCGTCGACCGCTTCGTTAACGTTGCCGCCTTCATCGATCATCACAGGTGTACGTACCATGTCTTCGGGCTCAGCGCGAATGGCCTGCGGCTCGGGTATGGTTGTGGTCATTTCATACACGTTAGAGGTCTCTGCTGCCTTTTCAATTGCCTGTTGACGAGCGCCTTCAGGAACAATGCTCAGCAGTGCTTCAAAGTCACCGACCAGCTCACGGTACTGTGTCGCTGCTTCGCCGTAGTTACGATCTTGAGAGGCTTCATCCAAGTTTTGCAGGTGACCTAGAATCTCTTCGGAAAGTGCCTTTGCCTTTGGCTGGTCAACGGGCAACAGCTGATTAGAGAGGCGCAGTAGCTCAGCGCGCAGCTGACCCAGTGGACCGTGGGTGAAGTTATCGACGTTTACCCAGTTGTCTTTTTCGATGTAATTGAGCAACTCGGGAAAGCGATTGCGCGATGCTTCCAATCGGCTAACGTAGTTGGTGAGCTGGGCAATTTTTTCCGGTGTGTAAGTGGGCGCTTCTGCCTGGGGGCCACCGCCGCAGCTCACTAAAAAGGTAGCGATCGCAGCGAGCAGAACACCCACAACTGCTTTATATCGTCTCATAAGTTAGAAACCTCGGTCTCAATTTTTATCGTGTGGGTCTCTTCGCCGCTTGCATCGCTAACGAGCCGCATCGTTAACCGCTGAAACCCTTATCTGCCAAGGGCAAAGAGACACGCAATCGTATGGACGCATCCGTACAATTGCTATAAGTGCGCTTTATAGTGTAAATCAGAGAGAGCGCATCTCAAACGCTCCTAAGGAGTGAGGTCACAGGAATTCAGCCGGAACAGTGCTTTATGTTTGGTGAGTTATGTCCGGTGCATGATGTCTGGTGCGCCATATCCGGTGCGTTATATCTGACACTACGTTTTGAGCAGAGAGGTTTGGTTTAGCGGTCGCCACAGTGCGTCGGCCATACGGCATACGTCACGCATAGCCTGGCCGTCATGCACGCGCAAAATGTCTGCACCATGAGCGATCGCACACCCACAGGTCGCCGCGGTTCCCCACACTCTGTCTTTGGCCTCAGGCCGGTCCAAAATTTTGCCAATAAAGCTCTTGCGCGATGTTCCCACCAAAATAGGGCAGCCCATCCGCTTCAGCTTTTCCAACTCTTGCAAAATGGTAATGTTTTGCTCAACGGTTTTGGCAAAGCCAATGCCCGGGTCGATGACAATTTTTTTCGGGTCGATGCCAGCGGCGACTGCTTTGTCGGCTTGCGCAGCCAAAAAGCTAAGAATTTCACCCATCAAATCGTCGTAGTCGGTCAGCTGCTGCATAGTTTCGGGCGTGCCGCGCAGGTGCATCAGCATAATCGGCGCGTTGAAGCGGCTAACGACGTTAAAAATGTCTGGCTCGTAGGTGCCGCCTGAAATGTCGTTGATAATGTCGGCTCCGGCTTCTAAGGCCGTCTGGGCCACTTCAGCGCGGGTCGTATCGACCGAGATAGGAATATTTTTGAGTCTGTCGTTTTTAGCGCTGCGAATGGCTTTGATGATAGGAATGACGCGATCGCACTCTTCTGTCAGCGTGGTCGGTTTTGATCCTGGGCGGCTCGACTGACCACCGATGTCGAGCAGGTCCATCTCGGCGTCTACCAGCTTTTGTGCTTGTGCGATCGCTGTATCAACGGTGTTAAATTCGCCTCCATCACTAAAGCTGTCTGGCGTGACATTAAGGACGCCCATTAGATAAGTGCGATCGCCCCAAACAAACTCGCTGTCCCGAATTTTCCACATTTGCTCAGATTTAACTGCGCTTTGGGCTTCGGTAATAAATAACCGAGCAAGCCGGTCATAGGTGCCGGGGCCAAGGTATTCGGGGTGCGATCGCCCCCGGCCAAATACCCATACAGGCCGCCCGTCTTCTAAAATACGAATATCCTTAAACCAGCTTTTGAGCGACGACTTCATCGAATTTGCTTTCTCTAGCGCCTCTGTCCACCGCTCAAACGTCTCCTCGTATCCAGGCGTAACTACCTTGAATGCCACCGTCAAACCTCGCTCCGCTACAGCCGATACTGCTTCAGTACATACTGCTTCTACAGCAGAATTTATTTATACACCACCCGCCGCTGCTAAAACTGCAAAGCGCATTCTAGTGAAGCCCAACTTGGGCTATCCTGTTGGCCCTCCTGTCACCGTCAGCATGGACGTTTTGGGTAAAGTACTCACCGGTCTACGTGCTATCAATCCCTCCGCCGAAATCCTGATCGTTGAAGGCGTGTGTTCCAATGAGCCGCTAGCCGATATTGCAATCAAGAATGGATTGACCCCTTTGCTCACAGACGGTGTTCAATTGTTGAACGCTGACGAATTGGACTGCATCGAATATTCTAACCAGTCGCCTGAACCCGTTCGCTTTCAAACAATGTGGGCTCCCAGGATTTTACAAGAAGTAGACTGTCGAATTTCTGTCAGTGCCTTTAAGAAAACAACGCTAAAAGGGAGAGATTTAATTTCTGCTTCTCTGAAAAATCTCTACGGCCTTTTTCCCCGGGCCAAATACAGAGCTCGCAGCCCGCATTCGCGAGGTCAACTACATCGCCCTTCTGTACCGCTGCTTTTACAAGATGTTTACTTCTCAATCGGGCATTTGTTCGATGGAGGCGTTGTAGACTGTGACCTGAAGTTTGTTAGTCACGACTATAAGCCTGATAAGGGCGATAGCTTTGACGTTGGGCGGGTGATATGGGGCAATGACTTACTGGCCGTCGATCAAAAGGCCTGTGAAGTTGGCGAGGAAGCAGAGGCTATGTATCTTGCTCCTATTCTTCAGCTTCGAACTCGGAAGTAATTTGGAAGCGCTGTTTGGCGATGTTTAAAGCTTCTGCGAATATCTGCGCTTATCCAGATTCGTGTGATGGTAGCCAGTATGGTGTTTAAGAAAGAGTAAAGAACGAATTAAGTTAGATTAAGTCCAGATTAAAACGGATGCTTCTAAATGATAGGCAGCATTTACGTCAATACGTCGTAGAGGCTGCCTAGCGTGAGTTCGCTACTGCTTTTCACTACTTAACTGGTGTCATGCAGAGGCTATGAATAAGGCTACAACAAGAGATAGGGTAAAAAGAGATAGGGCAAAATCTTCTACAAAACCGCTGATTCAAGATCTCCGTCAGCTTTTTGGATATATGAGTCGCCGCCGTCAGCGACAGCTTGCCCTGCTACTGGTCTTGATGATTGTTGCCTCCTTCAGTGAGGTCGTAAGCTTAGGCACTGTTGTGCCCTTTTTAGCTGCGCTTAGCAATGCCGAAAAAATACTACAAGAGCAACAGCTGAGCTTTTTACTACAGATTTTCAGCATTGAGACAACCTCTGGGCTAGTGACCCTGCTGGCGCTGACTTTTATCTCCGCCGTTGTGCTCGCAAACGGACTGCGCATCTTAGCCATAAACGTGCAAACGCGCATCGCCGCTAACATTTCTAGCGATATTAGCTGTCAGCTATACAACACAACGCTGCTACAGCCTTATAGCTTTCACGTGAATAGCAACAGTAGCGACCTCATCAACACCGTCACTGGAGATGCTAAGGCACTGACTAACAGCGTTTTGATGCCTTTTCTAGAGCTGACTACTAATAGCTTTGTTTCGCTAGCACTGATTGTTGGTCTATTTTTAATCGATGCCAAAATAGCCCTCACTGCCACCGTAGTATTAGGCAGTGCCTATGTTTGTATCTATCGCCTGCGTAGCAGCCTGCTTGTGCGCAACAGTAAGGTAATGGCCTACAACCGTCAGCAGCAGATCATGACAGTACAAGAGGGGCTAGGTGGCATCCGAGACGTGTTAATCGGCGGTAGTCAAACGTTCTTTCAATCGGCTTATCAAAGAGCAGACCGTCCCTATCAAAATGCTTTAGCGTCTAATCGAGTCATCGGTATGACCCCTCGCTATATTGTTGAGGCGATCGCTATGGCTCTGATTGGCCTATTGGCGCTGAGCTTAGGGCGAAATGGAGATTTCAGCCAGGCGGTGCCTATTTTAGGGGGGTTAGCCTTGGGTGCTAATCGGCTGTTGCCTGCCATTCAGCAATCTTTTTCTGCCATCGTAAAAATTCAAGGTGCCCGCGCTTCCTTACAGCGAATATTAACGGGTTTAGGCCGCCCTGTTGATTCTATGCAAACCTACATTCCAGTGGCTGGCCTGCCGCTGAAAAATAAGCTGACCTTCGAGAATGTAGGCTTTCGTTACAGCGACGATACAAACTGGGTGCTAAAAGACTTTAACTTAGAAATTCAGCCGCGGACAAAAGTTGGGTTTGTAGGAACGACTGGAAGTGGGAAAAGTACTGCGGCAGACTTGTTGTTAGGGCTGCTAAAACCACAGCAGGGAAGAATTTGTGTAGACGGTCAGCCGTTAGAAGGTGAACGACTTCGACAGTGGCAAAAGAGCATTGCCCACGTTCCGCAGCACATTTTTTTGACTGACGCCACGATCGCCGAGAATATTGCATTCGGCGTTCCTAAAGAGGAGATTGTGTCAGACAGACTGTATACTGCTGCTCGCCTTGCTCAAATTGATGCCTTCATTCGCGGCCTTCCGGCTCAGTACGAAACCTATGTAGGCGAGCGAGGCGTACGGCTCTCAGGTGGTCAGATGCAGCGAATCGGAATTGCCAGAGCGCTCTATCAGCAGGCATCAGTCATTGTATTTGATGAGGCGACTAGCGCCCTAGACAACAACACTGAAAAAGAGGTTATGGCCGCTATCAATGGCCTAAGTCGACAGTTTACGATTGTAATGATTGCTCATCGTCTGAGTACGGTCGAGGAGTGCGACCAAATCTTTGAGCTTCATCAGGGGAAAGTCGTACGCACTGGCACGTTTAAAGACCTAAAGCTGTTATCTCCTAGGTCGAAGGGAATAAGCTCATAAAGACTCGTGGTGGAAGTCAATATCCCGGCTTCGATATCTTTGGTGTTCAAAATACTTTGGCTTTAAGCTACTGCCGCTAAGTCCTGACTAAATGATTCAATTAGCCGTAATCGTAAGTGGTCCATCTGTTCAATGTACTGCTTGGTTTGCGGGTAGGTGTCTAAATTTTGGAAGTACCACTGTGCAAAGTAGTCGACTTTCAATATATTCAGCTGGCGCAAGTGTTCAATGATTTTGGTATGGCTTGCTGTGTAGTTGCCCACTTCCACTTGAGTCGCATAGCCCTGAACTTCTAACGAAAGCAGTTCAATAACGCCCAGAATAGAAAAGGGTTTTTCTTCTTCCCAAGATGCGAGCTTTAATCTTTCCAGCTTTGTAGCCTGATAAAGCAAATCCAACTGCTCGGACAGCCAACCGATGTAATAGCAGTCAATATCAACTGGCTTTAAACTATTAGGCATTTCTCTTGTACTACTCATTGTTCACAGATTTTCCCCGTAGGTAATTATTTTTCCATTACGCTCCATTAAGAACTCCGCTCCTTTGTTCCATCTATCCGCGCCGTCTGGTAGCCGTTTCTTACGAGCCCCTTTTTTGTTGAAGTTCTTTGCCTTTCTAAGATATCGAAGATATTGCTCTGCAAACCCATGTTTCCTTGCGTGCTTGACGATGCTAGTGGCTATAGATGGATACGTTGCTTGGTCCCAATCGCACATTAATTTTCTAATCTCAGCGATTTCTATTTCCGAGCGTTCGTTAAAAAGAATAGCTTCATAGGGATCTGGTACCTGTTGCTGAGTCATCAAACGATTGGAACTGCTTAATCTATCGAAAGTAGCTATGATCTAGCAATGATAGACAACCTGTATAAGTAATCTGCCAGATGCTCGAACTCCATACTCACACTACCCGCTCCGATGGCAGCCTTACGCCTACAGAGCTAGTCAAATTCGCTGTAGCTCAGGGTGTAAAAGCGCTGGCAATTACCGACCATGATACGATGGCCGCCTGGGAAGAGGCAACGGAGGCCGCTAAGCCCTACGATTTAGAAATTATTCCAGGCCTAGAGCTCAGTACGGTCTATAACGGCCGTTCTATGCACATTTTGGGGTTTTATCCAGATACCGAGAAGCTTCAGGGTCCGCTTCAAGAACGGGTGGATGGTCGTCATCGCCGAGCGCAGAAGATGGCTGACAAACTCGCTGAATTGGGCTACCCGATAGAGCTGCCGAACCTAGCACCTTCTATGGCACCAGGTCGACCCCATATCGCTAGTGCCCTAAAGCACGCAGGCCATGTTAACTCTCACAATGAAGCGTTCGATCGGTTTCTAAAAGATGACGGTCCTGCCTATGTCCCTTATGAGAAGTTCACGGCTCAGCAAGGAATCGAGCTGCTGCTGAACTGTGGCGCGGTGCCTGTCTGGGCACATCCCTATATCTTCCGAGGCGGCACTGTAGAGACCATATTGCCAGTGCTAGTAGATGCCGGTTTGATGGGAATAGAGGTTTATCACCCGACTCACAGTGTGAGCCAGGTCAGAAAGCTAGAAGAGTACTGTGAACGCTACGGTTTGTTGATGACCGGTGGTAGTGATTACCACGGTCCGAAAAAAGAGAAAAATCCAGACTTTAAGGATCTCAATGCCTTGGGGCTGCCTTTGAGCTTGCTGCCTCCTCTCAAAAAAGCAGCTTACACTCTCAAATAGAATGCTTTTGTCATAGATTTTGCTCTCTGCACTCTACTGACGCCTTTTTATACTGCTTACTTCCGCAGCTTAACCTAGCCCATTGGTTAGAACGCTCGGGCATATTAATAATGCTCCAATAGATGCTTGGCCAGTCGCCGCAAGGCTCTCAGCTTGCAGCCGTTAGCCCGGTGGTTTTGACTTTGTGATTACTTTTCCTTCTTCTGTTCGATCTTCGGTGCAGCTGCTGCCTAAAAGGCTACTTACAGCAAAGCCCGGACGTGGCATGTTAATTGCGATCGATGCAGGCGTTGAGCATGGTGATGCGCTGGCTGCAGGGGCGATTAAAGGGTCTAAGCTGATTATGCTAGATGCTCGAAAAGATAGCATTGAACAGATCACCGAGGCCGTTCACCGGACGGCTGCGACCAGTGTACATATTGTTACCCATGGTTCCTCAGGGTGCTTGCACTTTAGTAGTGGCGACCTAACGATTGATAATCTTCACCTGTATGCAGCTCAAATTGAGTCATGGTTTTGCTATCAGCCGTTTCGTCCTCGTTCAACGATTAAGGTGCAGCCTCACGAAAATTTCCTATCTCTATACGCCTGTAATTTGGCGAAAGATGAAGTCGGCCGGACTTTTATTGAGAACCTACATCATCTGGTAGGTGTGAGTGTACATGCGGCGCGAGGAAAGGTGGGGAGTAAGGTTCAAGGCGGAAGCTGGCGATTGGATGTTGCGTATCCTTTTCCTCACAAGGCTAAGTTTCCGTTTACCAATGACCTGCTGGAAACGTACGACGCTGTTATCTAAAACAAAAATAATCGGATATACCAAAGAAGCTCAGGAAATATTCCTGAGCTTCTTTGGTAGGACTTACTGGCTAATAGCGACTATCACCTTCTCGTCGGCGACTCTTCGCTAGGTAACTAGCTAGCTAGCGGCTAGATAGCCATTAATAGTGGCCTTACGGCGACGCAGGTGCTTCAGTGCCTGCTGCTCTAGCTGACGAACGCGCTCACGGCTAATACCCATACGCTGACCGACTTTTGCCAGAGAGAGTGGGTTGCCATCAGCTAGACCAAAGCGCAGATTGATGACCTCCTGTTGCTGAGTAGTGAGTTCTAGCAGCATCCGTCGCAAGTCTTGCTGCAAAGACTTTTGTACGGTGTAGTCTTCAGGAGACGCACCGTCGTCTTCTAGCAGGTCTTGCAGTTCAGTGTCCTGGTTATCACCGATGCGCACATCTAAAGAGATGGGCTGACGGGCAATTGACAGGTATTCTCGAACCTGACGAGGCTCTAGCTCTAGCTCTTCGCCGATTTCAATCGCATTGGGGCTACGGCCTAGCTTTTGAGAAAGCTCGCGCTGAACGCGCTTAATTTTGTTGAGCTTTTCAGTGATGTGGATAGGCAAGCGAATGGTGCGAGCCTGCTGTGCGATCGCCCGAGTAATTGCCTGACGAATCCACCAGTAGGCATAGGTAGAAAACTTGTAACCCTTCATAGGATCAAACTTTTCAACGCCCCGCTCCAGACCAAGCGTCCCTTCTTGAATCAGGTCCAGAAACTCCAGATTGCGTTTCTGATACTTTTTAGCAACCGCTACGACCAGGCGCAGGTTTGCCTCAATCATTTTGTGCTTGGAGCGCTGACCGCGTCGTACGTGATTTTTAAGTTCAGCTTCGCTCAGACCAGCGGCTTCAGCCCATTCTGCATCAGATACTTCAGCAGTTCCTTCTGCCACCATCTCTTCGGGCAGCTTAGCGATAAGCTCTTCTTTGATGGCTAATAGCGCCATGAGCTTTTGAACTTGCTTACCGAGTACAATCTCATCTTCGTGACTGAGCAGTGGCACCCGGCCAATCTCATGAAGATAAGCGCGGACGGCATCTGTCGTGTACAGCGGCTTGGCTTTACGCTGCGCTTTTTTCTTAGTTGCTTTTTTAGTCGCCGTTTTCTTAGCTGCTGATTTCTTTTTTGCAGTTTTCGCAGTCGCTGCTTTTGGATCTGCGGTTTTCACACTGTTCTCCTGTGCGCTTGGTTCTACTGATTTCTTTTTAGCGGTTGCTTTCACGTTGTTTGCCTTCCTAGCCGTCATCTTCTTTTTGCTGCGTCCTGCTGCTTTCTTTTCAACTGCTTCACTGGCTACTGAGTTGTCAACCTTACCGGTGGCTGCTTCAGCAACGAATGCCGCGTCTAGCGCGGTTTTTGCTGTGCGGGATTCAGATTGAGCCATGGATTGGGGGCCTCCGCCAAAAAATCTTTCAAAAAGCAGGCATAAGTGGACTGAGCGTGGACTAAGGAGTGATTGAACCCTGAAAACTCGGAATCATTATGAGTTTATGATAGCGTAAAGTCTGGAACAAGTAGACCACTTGATAGATTGGATTAGAAAATTAGATGCAACAGAACTATTAAGTGGGTTTTCAATAGAGTGCTATAACAAGTTTAACAACAGCATTTTAGAGCAGCCTAAACCTTGGATGAGAGCAGCCTGAGAAGTTGATTTGATGCCCTGTCAGAACGCTTTGTCAGAACTCTTTTTCCTCTCCTATATAGTGACAAAGCGTCGGTATATATTCAGTAGTGTTTTTACATCGTGATGACCGTACATCTACGCTCTTTTGCACCTTTTCATCATCTCTGTACGCAGATGTAATGTATATGTGTGGGCGGATGTGACCCAATCTAGTTCCAGAGATTTTAGACTCACTTATAGACTTGTGTATCTATCTATAGACCAATGGCACTGACTTAAGGAAAGTGGCGATAGCCAAAACCCTTTCAACATGGGAGTTTACGCGATTTGGCTTAGTTCTGTAGAACCGCTAAAGTGACGCTGGATTGACCAAGGGATGCCGTTGGATGCCCTGTGCCCTCGTTGAGAAAAGCTTCCTCGACAAGAGCGGATCTTCTAAAATTAGCATAAAAGCCTTATACCTTCGGGCTTTCAGCTTAAGTCAGTGCCATTGATCTATAGACCGAGTGTGGTCAGAGAGGCGGCAATAGATAAACCAGCTTGCCTCCTATGATTGATTAACAGTGAAGTCTATCTGCACATACAGCGTCTGTAAGAATAGTCACAATAACGCTAGAATGCTGGACCAGTAGGCGCAATGGACAGTTGTTGCAACAGTCACAGCTATAGAAGGGCCGAATTTGGGGCGTCAGAGGTAGGGGCTCGGCGCTAGCTAGGGAGTCGTGAGCAAAAAGTCGCTAGCTAGAAAACCGCATCTAGAAAACTACAGTGTGATATCAGTCATACGCTTTAGAGAGGTGTTCCGACAATGTTTCTCCTATCGCTTACGGTGTTGGACCTAGAGTGCTTTTAGAGGAGATGTTTTAGAGGAGATGTTTACGGATACTCTGTACGCTTATTTTGTGCTTTCGCTGGTGATTTTTGCAGGCAACAAACCCAATAGTGATGCTAAAGGGACATTAGCAAGACGGTCTGTAGTAAGAGGTTCTGTGGTTTTCTGTTTGAAACAACAAAGGCCGCTAGGGGCATAGGACCTGAACTGTAAGCGTGAAACTGAAGGTGTAGGCCAAGCGCGTTTTTGAGATGCCATAGTCTAGCACGCCTGTATAAAAATGAGAGAGCCTGTAAAGAATGTCTTTATACTCAGCGGCATAAAGCCAAAGATATGTCAAAAATACACGTGGCGCTTGCTGTAAGTTCTATACCTAGCGCAGCCAGAGCTTGAATCCAGGTAGAATATCGCGCCAGCCAAGAGAAGTCGGTGCTTTCCCTGGGAACAGGCTGCGGAGATGAACGATCAGTCGGAAGCGAGCGATCGCACCAACCACTGCCCGAATCTGCCGAAGGCTACGATGCTTAACTGGCGTCTTGTCGATGGCATGTAGTTCGGACAGGTAGTATTTGCACTGGTTGCACAGCCAAGACAGATGAGCCTGCTGCTCTAAGCGTTGCTCAAACGATTCAACGCGCTGATTTTCTTGTTCATAGGCATCTAGTGCCTCACTTATGCGGGTCTGTAGCTGAATTAAAACAGGTGTTTGGGCTAGAACGCCCGATGCAAGCGCAGCGGTTAGTGCGTCCAGGTATTGACGTGCCTGGTGTTGAAGAGTTTGATGTGTATGTGCAGCCGTATTTGTCATGGAGCCCGAAAATGGTGTCTAAAAATTGGTGCCTAAAGATTAGTGCCTAAAGATTAGTGCCTAAAAGAAAAGAAAGCGCTTCAGTACGAATAAAAAATGCACTCCTGGTATCCCTAGCAGCTTTACCGTCGCTGAGCGCCAGGTAGAGCCCGAAATACGTCGTTTAACAGCCTTGAATTTTCCTGCTTTTAGCAGATTCCAAAGGTCTGTTGAGGTGACCGCCACGCTTCTAAGGGTGTCTTCTCCCATGTCCTCTGAGAACTCGCCTAGCCGGCTGGCAATCAGCTGGGCCTCTTTTCGGGTTGGGAATACGACCTGTCGGGTCAGCAGTCCTCTGACGAAGGGGGCGTAGGTTGACGCTGGAAAGGTATCGTATCCTCGGCCGGGTTCACTGACGTGGTAGGCATAGTGATGGGCAAAGTCGAGTGCGCCCTGCTGCATGACGGCGACTGCTGCGTCTGCGACCACCTCACCTTGCCTGGAAAGGCTTTGCTCAGATTTGAAGATGGGCTGAACCGAGCCGTCTGCTGTGCGCTGGTGACCGATGGTTGAAGCATGAGGGGCACCTGCTCCTTTTTCAAATAGGGTGGCGCAGCTCTGAATGCTTTCTCCGTTGATGTCGTAGTTGCGACGGTCAAAAATTAATCCGTTGGAAAAAGAGCTGGAGTAGCGCAAGACCGGTTTCATGTTGCGGCGGCCAAAATATAGACCATGTACCAGCGGAAACTCGGGCAGGTGATTGAACGTGCGAACCAAATTGTCTTGAATGGTGCCATCCCAGCCGATGTCTACAAGGGCCACTTTGCGATGTTTGCCCCAAAACTGGCACTGCTCTAGATAGGTGTAGAGGTTGTCGTAGGCCTTTTGGTGGTGGGCCCATACTTTGTCTTGTACGCGGTGGTCGTTTAAGAAGGCGATCAGCTTTTGGTCTGTCCAGTAGGCTCTAACGGGCCGCTGCATCTCAATGCCGTATTCTGCGGCGAGCGGTTGAAAGTCTTCTGTGGGTAGGCCGACATATTTCAAGGCGCTCCACAGCCCCTTTTGGTCGAATTTGTAGGTGATGAGTTCGAGCTCTCGGGTGGTGAGCTGCGGTGTGGAGGCTAAAAAAGTGGAGACCCGAGATAGATAGGTGTAGTGGGTGGTTGCTTTGGCCCTACGGTTTGCAGGTAGCTGCGCTTGTAGGCTTTTGTAGATCTCTTTAAAGATGTAGCCTTCTCTGGCGACGAACATCACATGGTCAATATCGAGCGCAATAACCTGCTCGATGACCTGATGAATGTAGACACTGTAAGACATTCCCATCAGCTCGTAGCCGTAGGTATAGAGTGCGTCAGCGTCTTTGAGCGATGTTTTGTGGCCGTTAATACACCGCTCGTAAAGTGCGGCTCCTTTCCAAAAGTCGGAGGATTTAGCCTGCTTGGCTAGGACGGCAGAAAGGTCTTGAGACACAGATAGTAAGCCTTCTATCAGTACAACTAAATGCAGGAAGCACGGCTAAGGCGTACTTTTTCGGCGGAATAGGGGGCTGTTATAAGATATCCCTCTCTAGTGTTGATTGATCAGGACGGTTGAAGTCGCTTTAACGAATGAGGTTATTGTGCGATCGCCCATCTAGCTGCTGCCTGTGCATGAATTGTGGTGGTATCAAAAACAGGCACACTGCTATCTTTGGCATTTATCAGCAGGCCAATTTCTGTACAGCCCAAGATCACCGCTTCAACGCCAGAATCTACCAGGCTAGCGATGCTCTCGCGAAAGCGATCGCGCGATCGCTCACTGACATTCCCTAAGCACAGCTCGTCATAAATCACGTCATGAATAAAGTCGCGCTCTTCGTGGGTAGGCACCTGTACGGCTAGCCCGTGCTGATAAATCAGCCGATCTTTGTAAAAAGATTCTTCCATCGTGAACCGGGTGCCGAGTAGTCCAACGCGCTGAATACCTTTTTGCTTGATGGCGTCAGCGGTGGCATCAGCGATATGAATAAGTGGAATCGTGGTAGAAAGTGCGATCGCCTCTGCTACCTTGTGCATTGTATTGGTTGCAATTAGCAGGCAATCTGCCCCCGCCCCTTCTAGCTGAGCTGCCGCGGCAGCGAGAATCTGCCCAATCTTGATCCAGTCATCCTGATGTTTCAGCTCTACGAGCTCTTCAAAGTCAACGGAATACATCAAAATTTTGGCTGAGTGCAGTCCACCTAGCTCTGCTTTTACCGTTTCATTTAGCAGCCGGTAGTACTCAATGGTTGACTCCCAGCTCATGCCGCCCAATAGTCCAATAGTTTTCATGCTATGTGTTCTCTTCGTTCTATCTTCTGGGCTTGCTCTATTCTCTGGGCTTGCCTTTTGCACGTTCTCTAGGCTCTTCTCCAGACATGCGATACCACAGCAGGTTGCCAACGACGGCCAGCACAAAGGACACCCCACCGCCAATCACCGCCAGCTGCGGGCGATAGCCGCCTCTGCTAAGGGTTTCCATCCATACGCCTGTCGTTGCTGAGGGCCGAAAGGCATCCATTGCGGCTGGAACTAGATAGATCAAAGAGGCGCCGACAATTAGCCAGCACGCCATAGAAGCCAATAGAAAGATTGTTTTGGCCGGAGATTGGCCAGTGAATTGATTGGGAGGAGGGGCAGACATTGTAGACAAAAACAAAAATCATCTAGATCTACCATAAGCTTCATTGGCCTTTGCTTTGGTTTTTTGCCTGAAAACCTTGGACTAAGTACTCGGGTTCTTTGGTCGCGAAAGGCATCGGATAGCTATCTAAGAAGCCTGATGTAAAGGGAGGCAAGTCTCTGTAGACTTCTTCGTATTGATAGCTCGCAAATGTCTTTTGATAGTCCGCAGCGCTCCGTTGATAAAATGGGATCTTTACACCAGGTTTTAGTTCAATCTGGCTCAGATCATTTTGTTCTGCTGGTGGAAAAAATGCGTGATTTTTATTCTCCGCAATAAATGCCGGGTTAAAAGTAGCTTGGATAATCAGCCCGTTCGGCTTAAGCGCATTGATAAACGCAGCTGTCATTGCTCTCAAATCAGCAATGAACGGCATCACCATACAGGTTGTAATAACATCGTAAGCCTTAGGCTTAAGTGCTACTTTTGGATGGTTGACTATCTTGACGCCAGCTTGAGCACGGGTACGGGCGGCAGCTAGCATGGCTGCCGATTCGTCGTAGCCAGTTACGTGATGGCCTTTACCTGCTAGCTGGTTACAAAAAAGTCCACCCCCGCAGCCAAAGTCTAGAACGTTCAACGATTGATTGGAACCAAAGGTTTGTTCGATGCCGCGCAGTAAAGAGGGCCAAGCAATCAAAATATTATCGGCAGCATATCCCTCAGCTGAGGGATTGAGGTCGGTACCAAAGACTTCTGCAAGCGAATCCCATTGGCTGGGCATGAGGACTGTATAGAAAGGGGCTGTAGAGATAGGGGCTATAGAGATAGGGTAGCAGCGAAACTACCGGCGCTGTGAAAGTCGGCGTTAGGGCCAGGGTGTGCGATCGCCCAAAACGTTTCTTGCCCGTCTGCCAATAGGCAAACTGCGCTGACACCTAGCAGCCACGGCGATGCGGCAGGCAGCAGTACACTTATATCTAGTGAAATCCTCAGCCGTAATTCTGCTGCGGTTCGACTGGCTGAAAAGGGCAGTGACAAAAAGGCTTTTTCTTCTTTTAGTCCCTGACGGTAGCTGGCTAGCGCAAATACATTCCAGCTACCTGTGGGCGCAAGATTGAATTCCCAGTAGGGGGCTGAATCGGACTTTACTGGACCCGCAGCTAAGAAAAATTCTAGGCAGGTTTGTTCCCATAGCCGATCCTTACGTTGGCTGCTGACGTTGAGCGGAGGTAGCAAAACCTGGTCTAAGTCTCCAGACATTAGATAAGCAATAGAGAGCGTATCGCCGCTGCGCGTTAGCGTGCCTGAGATGTTGAGCTTGATACCGCTAGGAAGGGGCTCGAAGGGTCGCAGTGTAAATATGGTTGTATCGGGCATGCGGACTTACCTTAGCGATTCGATCAGAGCTTTTAGCGCGTCTTCTTGCTTTTCTATGCTGGCGGTCAGCTGAAACTGCACCAGTGCCCGATCGAGGTTGTGGTGCGGATGCTTTACCTTGAAGTACACGTTGCCTGCCAGGTAGTCGGTAAAAAATCTTAGCCCCAGCTCGAACGCAATCAGCCGAATGCCATCGTACAGATACGCATAGTCCTGCTCGGTCAAAAACTGACTGGCCAAAGACAAGTAGCCTTTTAGCATGGCCTGAGCTAGGTCCATATCAAACTCTACGCTCTGCCAGTCTGTGGTTTCTTCACCAAGCCGATTACAGCCAGACCGCAAGCAGTCTCCAATGTCGTAATGCACCAGACCCGGCTTGAGCGTGTCTAAATCAATCAGGCTAACGGCCTGACCGTTAGGACCCAACATAATGTTGTTGACCTTCGGATCGCCGTGAATTGGCCGTAGCTGCAATTGTCCTTCAGCTTTAGCTGTTTCGAGCACGTGGGCCCAGTCTTTTCTTTTCGCTACAAATTGCAGGCAGTGCTGTACGTCTTTCGTTCGCTCGCCAGCTGGTTCTATTTCTCCCGTCTCGTCTAGACTGCTTTTGTCTAGCACTTTTTCGTACTGTGCTAAGTATTGAGGTGTAATGTGAAAGCCTTCTAGCGTATCTGCTAGCTGTTCGGTCGGTAGTGTACTAATTAAGCTATGAAACATGCCGAGCCCTGCACCGACCTCTTCAGCATGTTCGACGCTTTCTAAGGCTTCAAACACTTCTGCATTGTCGATAAACGTGATGGCTCGCCAGTAGCTACCTGAGTCGTCTATGAAAGAATGTTTACCTGTGTTGGTTGGCAGCAGCTGTGGAACTTCCCAACGGCGAGCTAAGGAGTTTCCATGGATTTGCAAATGCTTGCTGAGCGCCATCATATTTTGCATCACCAGTTCTGGCTGATGAAAGACGCTGGTATTGATTTTCTGTAGCACGAATCGCCTTTCAGCGCGCGCTTCGCCGGATGCTTCCACTGTCACTAAAAAGGTGCTGTTAATATTGCCATTGCCTAGCGGCTCTACGTTAGCGGCTCTACCGGCAGTGACAAACTGATTGGCAATGTTGTAGCGCTGGGCGGGGCACTGGGATAGGCTTTGGGATAAGCTTGCAGCCATTGGCTGACGCGACCTTCTGTAGCGGGCTGGCTACAGCGAACTGGAGTTCAGACTTTCTGCCTCTTCAGGCGTCTGAGGAATATGAATACCACATTCTTGCTTCAGCCCTTTAAATCGGGTCGCTCTGCCATCGGTATCGCCCGCCGCGACAGGGCGGCTAGAGTGCCAGTCGCCCACGCTGACGTAGCCTTCTTTGAAGTAGGGATGGTAGGGCAAGTCATGCTCCTTCAGGTAGGCCCAGATGTCTCTAGAGGTCCAATGCAAGATAGGCATGAGCTTGTAGCGAGATTCTTGGATAGCGATGCGGCCCAGGGTTTTGCGATGGTCGGTTTGTTGCGATCGCAGTCCCGTCAGCCAAGCCGTCGCCTTCAGCTCTTTGAGCGCCCGCTGCATCGGTTCTACCTTGCGAATGCTGTCGTACTGGTTAAAGGCTTCTACTGTGCCCTCTTCCCACAGCTTTCCATGCAGCGCCTCCATCCGCGCTGGGCTTAACGGTGACTGGTAAACCTTTAGATTGAGCGACAGGCGCTGGGTGAGCTCGTCAGCAAAGCGGTAGGTGGCGGCTGGCAGGTAGCCAGTATCGACCCAAATGACAGGAACTTCTGGAATGACGCTGGTAACCAGGCCAAGCATGACCGCTGACTGAATGCCAAAGCTAGTGCTCATCACCAGCCGGTCGCCGAAAGTTTGTGCTCCCCACTCAATTAGCTCAGTGGCAGATGCCTGATCGAACTTTTGATTGAGTGAATCGAGATCGAGCGTAGGGGTTAGCTGTGGAGGTTTTGAGGGCGTGATAGCCGCTGTCTTTCGGTTTTGTAGCGGGCTTGGTAATGCACTGGTCATAGGGAAAAAGTCCTAGCTCCCAATCATTTTGGCACGCTCCAACAGCAAGAAAAGTGGATGGTTTGTGCTTTTCGCTGTCCAGTTTCCCACGATCGGTTAGTCATGATCAAATGCTGAGGAATTATGGCGGTCTGTGACTATGTTTGTCTGCTGTCAATCATTCAATTCCTCTCTAGCCCACAATCTCGCGAATCCGGTAGATAGGTCGCTTTTGCGACTCGTGGTAGGTGCGCATACTGAGTTCTGCAAGTAGGCCAAAGCTAAACAGCTGAATGCCAGAGATCAGCAGCAATACTGCAAGCATCAGCAAGGGGCGAGTACCGATGGCTTCGTTAAAGAATACTTTGATGAAGGTGAGATACAGGCCCAGCACAAAGCCCAAAAATATAGAGGCGATACCAAACGGTCCAAACACATGCATAGGACGCGTTAGAAACGTTTTCATAAAGTAAATCGTCAATAGGTCCATCATGACTCTTAGCGTGCGACCTAGACCATATTTACTCTCGCCAAACTGACGGGCGTGGTGGCGTACAGGAATTTCGGTGATACGAGCGCCTTCGATGTAGGCCAAAGCGGGTAAAAATCGGTGAAGCTCGCCGTACAGGTGCATGTCTCTAGCGACTTCGGCCCGGTAGGCTTTGAGTGAGCAGCCGTAGTCGTGCAGGTGAACGCCAGTGACGCTGGCGATTAGTTTGTTGGCAATTTTGGACGGTAAGAGCCGAGTGACCGCGTTGTCTTGCCGCTCTTTTCTCCAGCCGCTGACCAGGTCATAGCCTTCTAGCAGCTTGTGATACACGGTTGCGATATCTGCCGGTTCGTTTTGCAGATCGCCGTCTAGGGTGACAATGACCTGGCCTTTTGCCTGGTGAAATCCGGCTGACATTGCTGCTGATTGGCCGTAGTTGCGACGCAGCAGAACGACGCGCAAATCGTCTCGTTCTGCTGCGATTTGTTTGAGCAGCGTGACGGAGCCATCGGTCGATCCGTCGTCTACGCAGATAAACTCGTAGGCAATGTCCATGCGCCTGAGCACGTCGGTGATTTGCGTTACCAGGTGCGGAATGGTTTCTACTTCGTTGTAAATCGGGACAACGACGGAAAGCGCTATAGAAGGCTGCCGTGCCACCGTCAGCTCACTGTTGCTGTTGTTCTGCTGAGGGTGTGAGGGGGTAAGCAGAGAGTCAATCATGGCAGATTTTATGGCGAACTGTTGTTATAGGAGTTGAAGGTTGTGGCTGGAGGGCTCGGGAGCTCAGTATGTAAAGTCGATGACAGTATATAGATGACAATATATTTTGGTTTTAAGAGACTCGGCGTTACAAAAGTTAAAGCGTTCAGCATCTGAACTGATGAGCTGCAACTGATGAGCTGCTATGGGATAAGCCGTTATCTGTTAATTGACTGGGGCAATCCGCGCTCTAGAAGCCAGACGGCGATCGCACCACTCACTTCAGCCAATACACTGACCAATCGGTAGAAGGCGACCGCGCTTAGGATTACCGCTACAGGAAATTGGCCGCTTAGCAGGGGAATAGCGGTTGCTTCAAATACACCAATGCCGCCGGGGGCACCCGGTACGACTAGTCCGAATAGCCAGGCCAGGCTGAAGGCTGCAATGAGGGGCGGTAGCTGATCAAGGGATACTGAATGCAGGGCCATGATAATGGCGATAAATCCGAGTGATCGCAGCCCGACAAATCCCATTTCACCCAGCAGCGGGCGCAGTGGATAGGCTGTGAGCGAAGGCGATGCCTGGGCCAGCTTCTGTTCTTTCTCCTCGGTTAGGCTCAGTCCTTGTGCCTTTGCTTTGGCCTGCGCTAGCCGCTGAAGAATTGGGTTAAAAATTCGAGGGTGAACGCTGATTAGCGCGCCGCATAAAATAGCGACCTTCCAGATAAAGCTATGCATACCCACCATTTGTCCGCCGCATAGACAGGCCCAAATCAAGGCTGCAACAGCCATTAATAGTGGCTCCATGACGACGGCTAGTACCGCAGTGGCTGTGGGAGTACCGGTCGTTTGCAGGGCGTGTACCCGGCCAAAGAAATGCCACACATTGCCGGGTAGATACTTAGCTACATTTGTCTTTAGATAGACTGGCAGGCTCCAAAAGCCGGTCTGCGGCTGATTGAACAGCGCTAAAATCCAGTGCCATACCCAGCCTGACCAAACATGCGCTGCGAAGGTAATACCTAAGGCGACTGGGAGCAGATAGCCAGCTTGCGGTGTCAGCTGAAGCGTTGTGACTTCTTGCCAGTGGTCTTTGAGCGTTTTGACAATAAAAAAGAGCGTACCGCCAAAAATTACCCAGCGCAGATAGGGTTTGACCTGAGTCAAGATCGGTTTGAGCGACAGATGCATAGAGGATGGAAATCGAGTCGGCTGGATAACAACAGTATTGGTGAATTGGCTAAAGATTAAACAATTAAATTAAATGTCAAGTCGCTAGTTTGGCTGTAAAGGGGCTCAATAGGGAAACTGGCACCTAGTGAGCGCGCGATGACGCTAAACATGAAGCTGAGAAGAGTACTCATTATTGGACTTTTGCTGTTTGGTCTCTACGCGCGATCTGCTGGCGTTGCTCAAAAGGTCTATACCCTGGATGAGGTGCGCGGGCTGCTAAGGGCTTCAGGCGTAACCAGTCAAAGCTTTATCGAGTCTGTATATACAGGCGAGCCCATTATTAATAGTACTTTGCAAAAGTATCAGACCGCTGAGATGGAGCGGCCCGTTGGTGATGCGCTCAGTGCGTTTGCTAATAATCCTGAGCATCCGCCGCTGTATTACTTGCTAATGCGGTTCTCTTTGCAGCTGTTTCAGCAGGCGTCGGCTTCTCGGTGGCTGCCGGTTGAGTTTAGCTTCCTGCTGCTACCTGCGGTGTATTGGCTATGTCAGGAGCTGTTTGCCACTGCGGCTGTTGATTCAGCGGCGGTAGGGTGGAGCACTCTGGTGTTGGTCGCGGTGTCGCCTTTTCAGGTGCTGC
>ERZ1740058.339-NODE-339-length-38903-cov-6.578511_pt1 | contig 38903 bp, 28 predicted proteins | sample MGYA00581745_ERZ1740058 | MGnify/ENA primary metagenome ERZ1740058 (study PRJEB43018, sample SAMN04849742) | marine metagenome | isolation source: floating plastic debris | place: Pacific Ocean | collected 2008-08-30 | study: EMG produced TPA metagenomics assembly... | reverse complement strand
GATGAGCCGCAGGAAACCGAGACCGCTTGGATGATCGGCTATCGGGTTGGTACACCGCAGGGGGCGGTGCGTTACTTTGAGGTTCACGAAGAATTTCCATCCCAAACTAATCCATCTCAGGCCATTGAGGTAGGTCTTGCCTCTCGGGTGTACTCTTTTGGTGAGCACCCGTTTACCTACAACGAGAATGCCGGTACCATGACCAAATGGTCAGTTGACAAATCGACACTCGAGATCTCCGTAGCCGGTATCGTCAGCTTCGCCTCCCAGGGCTTTTCGGGTCTTGCCGGAGGTCCGCCAATTTTCCTCTCAGAAACCCAGGCTTTTGTTTCCAACCTTCGGGAAGGAGTCGTTCTTGAATGGAATCCAAGTATCATGGAAATTACCACCGTACATAACGTGGATCCCCTTCCAAGTCTTGGCGATGGGTACGAGTCAGGCTTCTACGGAGAGTGGAATAAGTATGCAAGCAGCGACGGTAAAGTGGTTATGGCCGTTGAACACTACGCCCCAGACGCGTGCTGCGATGAAGAATTCCTAGCACAGCCGGATGGTGCAATTGTCGCTGTGTTTGATCCGGCCAGTGGAACGATCCAATACAATCAAGATGACCGACTGTATAGCACCCACGATGATTTGCTCTACGATCCGGTTACGGATACTTATTACGCCCCACCAGCAGATGGTAACTCCATTGCTTCAGAATACTTTGGCGAAGAATTAATCGAGAACCCATTCGTTTTGTTGAGGCTTAATGACGACGGCTCGTTCGATCCAAACTTTGCCTTAAATCTTGAAGACCACGTCAGTATTGACTACTTCAGCGACGCGGACTTTATCTTCGACAACAAGCTCGTCTTCACGTATATTGAAAATGTTGATTATTCCACCTCTTTTGCCGAGCGATGGAATTGGTTCGGCACCCTCCCCCCTGATGCTATCAAGACCGTCGCCATAGACATCAACACTGGTGAAGTACTGCCTTTCAATGGTTTTAATGAATTTCCATTCGGCTGGTATCTCAACAGCGTTGATGGAGTAAATTACTTTGATGGTACATCAAGTGATGGCGCCGACAACGGCATTCTGCGCCAGGACGGGTTTGATTCGTTTACCACACTGACCACCAACGACAATGGCGACTTCCGCTGGGTAGGTAAGCTGTGGGGAGATTGATTTTTAATCTACATTTTTTTGAATCCACAGAAGGCACACGCGACAAGCCCGTGCCTTCTATTTTTATCTTCTAATTGTCTCTATCGTGATTCGCAGAATTAAAGGATAAGCAGGATTTATCCCTTGTAAATCAGTGTAACTTTTTAACATTCTTTTGTGTAAAAACAGTTCTAAAATCTCATAACCCGACGAACCTCACTGGACTCGCCGTTTCCCGCGAGCAGTCTATTCTTGATTTGAAGTATTAATATAAAACTATACACTGGCAAACTTACTGAACTAGCATTGTTGCTTTGGGCGAACTTTCCCTATTGTGTACCTAGCCAAATCCGAACGGATACTAACGCTGGATACAGGATTTTTGCCAGGCTAACCTCACTACCCAACCCCAAACATTACGCTCTCGCTAGCGTTGTCCAACTGAGTATAGAAATCCCTTTGCCTTAGTTGCTATGGCGTATACACCCTGTAACAATGAAGAAAAATCACTGGCTAGTTACTGCTGCTTTAGTTGGTCTAGGCTACTTGCCCGGCATTACCCAGAGCAGACTCGACTACGTAAATCCTTTTATTGGCACTTCTAACTTTGGTACTACCAATCCGGGCGCACTCGTCCCTCAGGGAATGGTTTCAGTAGTGCCGTTTAACGTAACTGGTTCGGATGAGAACACCTGGGATAAAGACCAGCGATGGTGGTCTACGCCCTATGCTTGGGAAAATGAGTACTTCACCGGATACTCTCACGTAAACCTGAGTGGCGTCGGTTGTCCCGAATTAGGGGTTATTCTGGTGATGCCTACTACCGGCGACGTAAGCGCTGATGTTAAAGAATACGGATCAAAGATGAGCCAACAACAGGCTTCCCCGGGTTATTACAGTAATCTACTCACCAAGTACGACATACGCACTGAAGTTACCGCCACTCCGCGCGTTGGGCTTAGCAAGTTTACTTTCCCGAAAGGAAAATCAAATATCCTCATTGACCTGGGCAACGGACTTACGAACGAAACCGGAGCCACAATAAAGGTAGTGAACAGCACTGAAATAGAAGGCCAGCGGATGACCGGAACGTTTTGTTATAATGACGGTACCGAGCGTCCGGTGTACTTCGTAGCTCGCTTCAGCCGAGCTGCCGAAGCAATGGGCGTTTGGAAAAAAATGCCTCCAATGGGCGCGGAAAGCGTGTGGTCAGCCACGAGTGGGGCGTATAAATACTATCCCGGTTATCAGCACACGCTGGCGGGTGATAGCATCGGGGCCTACCTGACCTTCAACACCGAAGCAGACGATGAGATACTGGTCAAGGTGGGAATCTCCTACGTAAGCATTGAGAATGCCCGAGAGAATTTGGATCGGGAGATGCCTGGGTTTGACTTCGACCAAACCGTGGCCAAAGCTCGGGCTGATTGGGACCAATCCCTGTCGAGAATAGCGGTGAAAGGCGGAAGCGAAGAGCAAAAAACCATTTTTTATACCGCACTCTACCACATGCAAATTCATCCCAACGTAATTAGCGATCTGAACGGAGAATATCCAATGATGGAGTCTTTCAAAACGGGGAAAGTGGAAAACGGTGAGCGGTATACCGTTTTTTCCCTGTGGGACACCTACCGAAATTTTCATCCTTTCATGAGTCTGGTATATCCCGCTCGGCAGATGGATATGGTACGTTCTATGGTACAAATGTATCAGGAGAGCGGTTGGCTTCCCAAATGGGAGCTAAATAGCACCGAAACGTTAGTCATGGAAGGCGACCCAGCTATTCCGGTAATTGTCGATAGCTACCTACGGGGGCTGCAAGATTTTGATACGGAAGCGGCCTACCAAGCTATGGTGAAATCGGCTACTACGCCCGGAGCAGATAATAAAATTCGCCCCGATATCGATTTCTACCTCGCCCATGGATACGTACCTTACGAAGAAGAATACGACAACTCGGTGTCTCACGCTCTGGAGTACTACATTGCCGATTGGAACCTCGGGCAATTTGCTAAAGCTCTGGGTAAAAAAGATGATTACGAGCGCTTTCATCAACAGTCGCTGAGATACAAGGAATATTTTGATTCAAAAGAATTCGGTATGATTCGCCCCCGGCTGGCCGATGGTACTTTTTACAAAGATTTTGATCCTACGCAAGGAGTCAACTTCGAGCCATCCCCCGGATTTCACGAGGGCACCGCCTGGCAGTATACTCTAGGGGTTCCGCACGATATTCCGGGGTTAATCCGCCTCTTTGGGGGTAAAAAGAAGTTCGTTGCTACCCTACAGAAGATATTTGATGAGGGACTCTTCGATATGGCGAACGAACCTGATATCCACTATCCGTGGCTGTTCAATTATGTGAAGGGTGAAGAGTGGCGTTCACAACAAGTAGTTAACCACCTGCTTGATACCTACTACAAAAATGCCCCAGACGGATTGCCCGGAAACGACGACTGCGGTACGCTTTCCGCTTGGGCGGTTTTTGCCATGATGGGCCTTTACCCGGTTTGTCCTGGTGACATGAATTTTGCGATCTCAGAGCCGGTTTTTGATGAAATTATTATCTCTCTTGATAGTACGTACTACAAAGGTGAACAACTGATTATTCGTAAGTCCGGTGAGAAGGAATACGTAAGCTCTATCGAGAAAGATGGGCGTACCATTAATGCTTTCTTTATCGACCACCATGAGCTGGTAAAGGGTGGCATTCTGGAGATAAGCAAGTAAGTACAAGAAGCCTATCAACGGAGTATCTTGGTTTTAGTTTATTTATGTCGAGTATAATTTAGGTAAGTAAACGAAAATAATACTTTTCTTCTACATAGCCGACCTTACTCCCCTCCTAGCCTTTTCACAAAAACTAACAAAGCCAAAAAGACCCTGATAACACCAGTAATTCCAAGACAATAGTACTACTATTTTGATAGTGAGCGATTCTAATAATTTATTTATAATTAGTCTAAACAAGACCACTACCCTTAATGTTACCTAGCTGAATTTCACACAAACTAGCTGTACCATTGTTCCTTAAAGGTAGAAATAAAGAACGCTCACCCAGTATTCGAACTGCTGAAGAATTTGAGAGCGTTTTTTATAAATACCACCAACAAGTCTATCGTATCGTCCGTAATCAAACGGGCAGTAAGGAGGTTGCCGAGGAAATTCTGCACGAAATATTCAGCTCGCTCTGGGAAAGAAGGAACTCATTAACTATTAAAGAACCCATCGAGCACTACCTGAACCGAGCGGCTAAGCTTAAAGTAATTAACTACTTTCGCGATGAGGCTCGCCGCAAAAAACATCTCCAGCGAGCTACCGAGGATTTTCCCTATGCCGAAAATTATACCGAACAGGCGGTTAACTACCGCGAACTCCGCTCCCTGGTGACTGAAGCGACCGATCGACTACCCGAACATTTTAGGGAAGTATACCGATTGAGACTCGACCACGGAATGAGTAATCAGGAGATAGCATCGTCGCTGCTTATATCAGTAAAAACGGTAGAGTACCGTATGAAAAAAGCCGTAGCACTGGTACGAGAGAAGCTTAGATTTAAGTAAAAGCACGCTGTATTTCACCCATCTTTCTTTTTGACACTAACTCTTTTCCAAGACTATACCTCTGTAAAATTCTGATTTTCAAAGCTTTATAAACACTTATCCAGTCGCACTGAAAATTTTTACTAAAAATTTAGAAAAAGATACTTTTTGTTTAGGGTTGAGTAGCCCCTCAGGTGACTCTATTAGTAGTTAACGCAATATCTTACGCTATGAAGATGACGAGTGAACTACTAATAAAGTACGCCAAGGGTCAGTGTGCTCCTGAGGAAAAAGGTCTGGTCGAGGCTTGGTTATCCGAAATCGAGCACCCGGACCTTCCCAGTTACGATGATGAATTAGACGAGATTACCCCTAAAGTCTGGAGCCGTCTAAGTCAGCAATTGCCAAAGGGGGGGGCAAAGGTAGTTCCAATGTATAAAAGAGTGATGCACTACGTAGCGGCGGCCTGTTTGGCCATGGGACTGTTCTTCGCCGGGCACCTTTCAGGACGGCAAAGTGTGAGCTATGCTAGTGAGATAAAGCAGGGGAAACAACTCACCGACGTGCTGTATATCTACGGGGGTAACGGTACCTACGGCCAAGTGGATAATTCTCGGTATCGGTTAAAGTTTGAAGGAACATTAAGACTACATAATAGTGCCAACGTACCCAAACAGATTGTGTGCGGCAAGCAAGAATTTACACTAGAACCTCATAAAACGTACTTTCTCAGTGGCTCCGACCAAGACGCTCATCTTACTGAGGAAATCAATCTACCAGACGCTTACGATGTTTATGATCGTTTAGACGGTACTTTTTCTATCAAAGGGATATATGATTAGGGGCACTATGCCAAGGTGTTTGACTTCTTCGGGGTGCAACGACCAGGAGGGGCTTTTTTCTTCAAAACCACCAAACAATTTTAACACTGACTGCCTATGTAGAAGAAACAGAATAAAAACTAGGTCGGATGACTTAACCTGTCCTGAACATGTTTCAGGGACTTGTACCCAGCTTGATGGGGGAAACCTGCCAGGAAATGTGTCGGATCAGGACACACTCCCAAAACGGCAGGTAATAATCAAACAATTATTAAATGCAAAGTACTAAGAAATGAAAATGTTTAATGCTAAAGACATCAAAAAAACAAGTAACAAAAAGGCCTGGCTGACCATGCTGCTGATAGCAGTGCTATCGATAGGAATTATCTCCTGTGATGACGACGATAACGATGATAACAATATTGTAACCCCGGAGCCAGAGGAACCCGAGGAAGTAGCATCCGCTTGGCTCACCGGATATTTTACCGCTACTCCCAATGGCAGGTTGTACTATATGGAAGTAAACGAAAACATACCTGATGAAACAGATGTCTCAAATGCAGTGGAGTTAGGACTTGGCAACAGAATTCTTTCCTTTGGCGAACATCCTTACTCATGGAACGATGCCGCAGGTACACTTACAAAATGGAATGTAGATAGAACCACACTGGAATTTTCGGTAGATGGAATCATTAGTTTTGCTTCTAATGGTATCTCGGGCAATATAGGTCTTACTATAGTTATTGCCTCGGAAACTGAAGGTTATGTGCAGGATATTTTTGAAGGCCAGATTGTGGAATTTAACCCAACTACAATGGAAATTACGCAGGTAATAACTTTCGATCTCCCTCCTGTTCCTAATGCTAATCCTACTAATGGAATTTATTTTGTTAACGATCCTGTTTTTATCCCCGAAACTCAAAAAATACTATACGGTATAAGTTATTTTCCAACAGGGTGCTGCGATTATGATGGGCCAGATGGATTTATACTTGGTGTTTTTGATGCCCAATCAAAAACTATGGAGTACAAACAAGACAACAGATTGGTAGCAGCTGAAACGTTGATACCTAATGGAGACGGTTTTGTATATGCGGTTCCTACCTCAACCGCTGAGCTTGTTAGAAAATACATGAACTACGATCAGTCTGTAATATCTACTGAACCTAATATTTTACGGATTGACGCAGATGGAAATATTGATCCTAACTTTAGCTTTAATTATCAAAGTGTTTTGCCAGCGCGATGGGCTAGACCCATTGAGATAGCTTCTGGGAATCTCGTTCCTTTCAGTTACCCCGATAGTGCTGTCTGGAAGTTTGGTGATAACTGGGATAGCCGATTTGATGGTTTTTCTGCCGATGATTTTATTCCAGTAACCCTTGATATAGTAACAGGAGGAGTCACTCCTTTCACTGCTTTTGATCAATACCAGTACGCTAGCTTTAACCACACTACAAACGGAGTTGATTTTACAGTGGCAGGCACATTCGCTGTACCTGATGAGAATATAGAAGAAGTCTCATATGTTCTTAGACGAGAAGATGGTTTCAATTACACTCAACTTACTAAGCACGTCGGTGGATCTATGCAGCGTATGGCTCAACTCTGGTAGAGTAAAATCATAATAATATTTTATAGCCCGAACAGAGCAGCGATTCTGCTCGGGCTTTTTTTAACTAGCAGGATTACTCAGAGTAATCCCGTTAGTTAAGTTCACCCGCTCCCATCCTTGGCCTGTCCCCCGACCGACCTTTACTGTGACACTACTATGAAACAGCCCATTGAAACCAAGTCAGCAACCGACGAAAATCAACAAAACCTCGACCGCTACTACTGGGAGCTTAACCACGGATTGCCCCGCGTCCACGGTGGACCCAGATGCCTGCGGGATGATCCCAACCGAAAGCATCGTATTCTTCTCAGCGCCATGAAACAGACCGATGCCTTGCGGAAGAAGATCAAGGCTCTCTATCGGGAGTCCCCCGATTGACGAAACACACTTGCTCCCCCCCTATTCAGTAAACGACGATCTACTGTATTTTTCCTGCGTTTTAAGTATCCCATCTACCAAACTCTCCCGCCACATGGAAGATGGTTTACTGAGCCTTCGTGGCTACCGCCATTCAAGATACTGCAGTTACACCCTGCCTGATTGCCCTCCCTTATTTTATCAAATCCAAGCGGTTTACCGAGCTGACCAGTACATTTGTTTTTTGTAATTAGTCTAAACAAATATACCATTTTTCACAGTTATCTAACTGCGCCACCTACCAACTAACCATGTCATCGTTCCAGAAAAGTAATAAAAAGAGTAAAATTGCTATCCCTGATATCCGAACTCTTGAAGGTTTCAGACAAATTTACGAAGAGCATGGCCTGTTGGTAAATACAGTATGTCGTCAATACATTGATGACCGAGCCGCATGCGAAGATTTGACGGCAAAAATATTCTTATCTGTCTGGGAGCGCCGAAACTCTCTAACCATTAGAGGTTCTATAGAAGGCTATTTATACCAGGCTGCCAAATGGCAAGTATCGGAATATTTTAAACTTGAAAAACGGAGAGCCGATAGATTGCAGAAGGCGGCGGAGAAACTCGGCTTGCTAAATGTCACCGTAGAAAATGAAGTATGGTATCAGGACTTTTTAGAGCAGCTAGAAAACGCCATTGAAAGCCTGCCCCCTAAACGAAAAAAGGTTTTTACACTAGTGAAACTAGAGGGGCTATCGGTCAAAATGGCCTCTCAAAAATTGTCCTTAGCAGAAACTACCATAAACACCCATCTCTACAAAGCCCTATCTGAATTGAAAGTAAAGTTAGCCGATTACGGAACTAATTCCCGGTTCACTGGGTCGTAGTCCAGCTTCCTCATTCCCTCAAAATTCTGAGCTTTTCCGTTGGCGTAGAAAAAAGTTTAATTTTTTTCCTGCCCCGTTCGTAGATTTTTCGTTCCGCGTCTACTTTATCTATGTAGGCTTTCCTGCTTATTCGATACGAACCAAAAATTTTTATCATGATTATCACAAAAGAATTATTGAGAAGATTTCACGAGGGGCTTTGTAGTGAAGAAGAACGGACAGCCGTTGAAAAGTGGTTACGTTCCACCGATGATATACCTTCAGTGATCGATATAAATTACCGGAGAGAATATGAGGAAAGCAAAGAAGCTATTTGGGAGAAAATAACTGAAATGGGACCGGATTTGGCCTCATCAAGCAGTGAAAGTAAACGGGGTAAAGTAGTCTCCCTATACCAAAGAATTTCTCGCTACGCGGCGGTAGCCTGCTTAATTATTGGTATTTGTATCGGTTATTTTGCTTCCCCGCCGAGTGCTCAGGCGGATACAGTAAAAAAGCCTAAGCATCTTACCGATTTGCTGTATATCTACGGGGGTAATGGTGCTTACACAAAAATGAATGCTACCCGATATCGGGTAAAATTTGAGGGAAGGCTAAAGCTATATAATGATGCGGATCAACCCAAACAGCTTGTGTGCGGCGAGCAAGAATTTACCCTGGAGCCTCATCGAGCATACTTCCTTAGTGGTTCTAACCAGAATGCCCTTCTGACAAAAGATCAAGGACAGCCTTATTCATTAGAAGGGGATTTCTCTATCCTAGAATTGGATGATTAGAGTTATTGCTACGCTGGCAAATGGGTTTTTTACTTCTTTAAATCAACTCTTCAACGTTAAACGCTGAATGCCTATGTAAACAATTGAACACAAGCGAATCATCAATCAAACCCACTTAGCCAAACGGCTAAACCTTTCCTGAACTCTTTCGAGGACTTGTCCCAAACTTGATTTGGGGACCTGTCTTGAACTTGATTCAGGTACCTGTTCCAAACTTGATTTGGGAAACCTGCCAAGTAATGTGTGGTGAAGGAACACATTACTATGGATGGCAGGTGAACAATTTAAAAACTGTTTAAACACAAAAGAAATGAAATTTTTAAAATCAAAAAATGAAAATAGCAAATGGGCATGGCTCACCTTGCTTTTAGTAGGAATTATTTCACTAGGAGTGATTTCCTGTAGTGAAGACGAGGACAATAACTTGACCCCTGATGGCGGTGTGGAAGCAGAATCAGGCTATCTACAGGTCTATCAAGTTAGAACACCCAGTGGTGTTGTCATGTACGCTAATATCGGAGAATCTTTTCCGGATAAAATAGATCTTTCCAATAGTATTGAATTAGGATCGAATATCGGTGTTGTTGCTTCTGGTGATAATTTTTTCGTTATCAATACAAACGCACAAACAATAAGCAAATGGGAAATAGATAAGTCAACGTTTGAAGCTAATGTAACTGGTGTTTTGAGCTATGCTTCATTGGGACTAACTGGTTTTGTACCAATAGCATTTATCGATGACAGCAAAGCTGTCCTTGCAGGTTTTTTTGATGGAGTAATTGCAGAGTTTAACTCAGAGACAATGGAGATTACAGAAACTCGGCAGATCCAGCCATTGATGCCTGGCTCTAGCAATGGGGTAAGTGCTAGTATAACATCCAATGGTATAGGCTTAGAAAACGGTAAAGTAATGTATTCATTCCAGCATGTAGTAGAAGGAAATTGCTGTGATTTTCCTTTCGATGAACCAACACCCTTTATGGCTATATACGATCCGTCCTCAGGCTCTGTAGAATATATTTCTGATGAAAGATTGCCGATCGGCGGTTTGTTTTCTACTTCGGATGCAAATGGAAACTGGTATATGTCTCCTAACTATTACCTTGAAGTTAACCGTCATTACTTTGGTTTGGATGACAGATATGCAAAATATTATACCATCAGGGTTGATCCAAATGGAAATATTGATCCGTCATTTGAATGCGAGTTATCTTCAGCAATAACTATTGACTATGGCGGTCAGATAAATGCGGTTTTAGGTAACGAGATCTTAGTTAATTACCAAGATATTGACACTTGGCCTAGTGCCTATTCGGATAGATGGAACTGGTGGGGAAATCCGGATTTTACCAATAATACTGTTATAGATATGACTACAAATGCGACAAAGCCATTTACGGCTTTTGATGACTATAGTTTGGGCTCATTTTACATAACAACAATTGACGGTGACAATTATTTTGTAGCTACCACACTTCCTGAAGGGGCAGATGTATCCAACCAACAGGGTGATTTATTAAGACAGGTATCATTCGATGAATTCGTACTAGTGACAGAAGGGGCACCAAGTTTTAACGTACAAAATGTAGCCAAACTCTGGTAAACAACCGCTCACTATATTTTTATAGCCCGGAGGGAAACAGCGATTCTGCTCGGGCTTTTTTTATTCCTACCTTATCGTGTCCATTCGCCCGCCCCCGACTGCCCCTTACTGGTCGTAGCTTCCGCTACGACCTAAAATAGATGAGGGTATCCGCCCGTATTGGCTAATTACTCCCCCAACTGGACGTAGAATAGGAAAAAAAGTAATCTAGGCATAGCTGACGCTATGCCTTTTCTATTTGGTCGCTTACCTCTGGCTCGGGCTAGCATTCGAGTTGGTGGTGCCCACCGCGTGGCGCCCACCGCGTGGCGCCCACCACCAGTTGCACTGCACGTAGTGCTTATTGTCTGTATCAGGATGTACGGGATGGGAGGATTACCATGATTCATGAAAAATAGAATGAAACCACCCACGGAAACCAAGCCAGCAACCGTTGAGAACTAACAAAACCTCGACCGCTACTACTGGGGACTCAACCACGGATTGCCCCGCGTCCACGGTGGACCCAGCTGCCTGCGGGATGATCCCGACCATAAACATCGTATCCTACTTCGAACGATGCAGCAAACCGACGCCTTGCGGAAAAAGATCAAGTCCCTCAATCAGGAGTCTCCCGATTGAAGAAACACACGCGCACCCTCTTCGATTCAGCAAACGACGATCTACCGTATTTTTCCTGCATTTTAGGTATTCCGCCGGCTAAATCAGCCGCTTAAGACACCGTAGTTACACCCTGCCTACTTGACCTCTCTTAATGCCAGCTTGTTCCTCCTAGGTACTAAGTAGCTACATGGCATCCAATCTAAGCGTTTTATCTGAAGGGGCGATGAAGAAATTTGTTTTCATGGTTATTATCTGCCGAAGCCCCACTTTCTATATCTAGCTTATTTATAACCATTTTAAATAAGGTTAGTTATTAGCGTAACCTGACTGTACTACACACCTACTAACTATGCCATCTTTCAGAAAACTCACCAAGCGAAATAATGCTACCCCGCCTGATAATCAGACTACCGAAGGATTTGAGCAAATCCCTACCCATTGGGTAAATCATTCTAATGACCCTATTTCCTATCTACGATCCGGCTGGGGTGTAGTATCATTAACTGTCAAGTACCACCTAGCATTATGAGCATCTTCCCGAAGCGAACGCTAGACATACGAACCAAAGCTGGGTTTACCATCCTTTACCGAACCTACGTAAAATTCGTCTTCCGTACCTGCTACCGGTACTTGGGTGATGTTGCAGCTAGCGAAAATATTACTTCTGAGATCTTTACCTCAGTATGGGAACGAAGAGAGGCCCTTCATCAGGATACTTGGCAAGTAGATTCCTGGGAACGCTATTTATCGAAGGCCACCAAGCATAAAGTTTATAATCACCTCCGAATTAAAAAGCAATTTGAGGCATATTTGAGTAAAGCCCTTCAAGACACCCCAGTTTGCTATCGGGCTACCGAAGAAGACTAACTTTTCTGAGAACTCGCCTTCCTATTAAATACGTTGGTCGATCAATTACCGCCCAAGTGCCAGCACGTCTTCCGACTAAGCCGAGAGAAAGGGCTGTCTAATAAGGCAATAGCCCACCATCTTTCCATTTCTGATAATGCCGTAAAAAAGCATATTGCTAAAGCCCTCAATCACCTGCGTGAAAACCTTGCCGACTATCAACCACCCAAGCGCACTACGGGTAGTTAGACTCCCTAATTCTATAGAAACTTTTCTTATTGCTGGCATATAAAAGCCTAATTAGCGATTATTTACTGCAATCCCGCTACTGGCACTTTATATCTCGCCTCAATTTTTTTTGATGGGGAGGTACCCATTTTTCTTAGTTGTTGGACTATAACTATAGAGGGTTCATTAAGCTGCGTAAATAGCTTGACAGTAAATCAACTAGATAATTGCTATGAAAATAACCAAAGAATTACTAGAGCGGCATGGTATGGGACTGTGCACCGAGGAAGAGAAAAAAGCCATTGAGAAGTGGTTCGAGACCCTGGACGATCCCTCCACAAATCTTACGGTTACGGGCACCCCAGAAGTAAACGAGGAGAACATCTGGTCGAAGATGGCCCAAAGCGTTCCTGAATTGGAAAATCAGATGAGCACAAGCAAGGCCAAGAATATCCTCTTACTTAATTATGTGACGAGATTTGCGGCAGCCGCCTGCCTACTCATTGGGGCCTTCTTTATCGGCTACTTCACTGCGTTACCCAATGCCCAGGCTAATCCAACAAAGAGTAGTAATCGGCTAACCGACCTGCCCGGTCTACTGCACATCTACGGGGGCGACGGGGGTTACGGGGTAGTAACTGAGGACCGCTACCGGATAGAGTTCGAGGGGAGGCTAGCACTGTACAATGAGGCGCAGCACCCTAAGCAGATTGTATGCGGAGAGCAGGAGTTTACGCTGGAACCCCGCCGAACGTACTACCTCAGCGGCTCTCACCGACAAGCCAGCCTAGTAATCAGTGAGCATTGGGGGATAGATGCTTACCGCAAAGAGCAACCTAAATTAGTAGGTGGTTTTTCGTTTCTACGACTTGAGTAGACGGTAGAGATGGCCTCTTTTTTCCAAGTACTAAATTTAACTTTTCTGAAGTGCAGCAACCGAGCAGGGTCTTTTACATCAAATCCACGATTCTATTTTAACACTAAATTAAATGCCTATGTAGAAGAAACAGAAACATAAAAAATACTAAGTCGGAAGACTTAATCTGTCCTGAATCTGACTGCCGACAAAGGCAGGCTTGATCTGGGAACCTGTCCCGAACTGGTTTCGGGGACCTGTCCCAAACTTGATTTGGGAAACCTGCCAGGAAATGTGTCGTACCAGGACACACTTCCAAATTGGCAGGTAATAATTCAAAATAATTATTAAATGCAAAGTACTAAGAAATGAAAATGTTTAATGCTAAAGACACCAAAAAAACGAGTAAAAAAAGGGCCTGGCTGACCATGCTGCTGATAGGAATACTTGCGGCAGGAACTATTTCCTGTAGTGAAGAAGATGATGACAACGGAGCACCCGTAGATCCAGGTACGGAAGTTGAATCCGCCTGGATGACCTCATATCGGGTAGGAACACCCAATGGTGATGTCTTTTATTTAAATGTCTCTGAGGAGATTCCCGAGAGCTTTGATCTTTCTCGTGGCATAGAACTAGGACTAGGTAAAAGTGTTTCCTCTTTTAGTGAACATCCCTACGTCTATGATGCAAATGCTAAGACGATTACAAAGTGGGCGGTAAATCGGAGTGATTTATCTTTATCGGTTGAAGGTATTCTAAGTTTAGCCGCTTCTGGATTTGATCCGGATGGTGTTGTCTACCCAGCTTATGTATCGGAAACTGAAGCTTACATAGCAGATCTAGAAGAAGGGCTAATAATCGAGTGGAACCAACAAGACATGACCATTACTGAGGTTCATCAGGTGGAACCAATAACCTCAATTCAACCAAATCCAACCCTTTTCGGAAGTGAATGGATTTACGTAAGCAACGAGAAAATTTTCTATCCAATCAGAGATTGGGGGCCCTCTGTATGCTGTGAATTTAATACAAATGGTTTGGGAGCCATTGTTGGCGTTTTTGACACGAGAACAAATACTTTGACATATGAAAGAGATTCGAGAATTCTGGCTAGCTGGAACTTCATGCCAGAAGATGAAAATGGTGATTTCCTTGTTAGCTCTATTGAACCAAGTGCTTTTGTACCGAAATATTTCGATGTTGATTCCAGTACGCTACCTTCATTCACTACCCTACTTAAATTTAATGCTGATGGCACATTTGACCCCAATTTCGCATTTGACTTAAAAGAGGTTTTAGATATTTATGCCATGGGAAGTCCAATAGCCTTTGGCAACAATAAAGCTATATTTACCTATTATGATATAGTTGATGGTGGACTGCCAGAATCATTTGATGACAGATTTCAACATAGACAAGGTGGCGTAAGAATTGTATCTGTAGATTTTGACACAAGAGTGGCTTCCGATTTTACTGGCTTGGCAAAATATAATGTTTATGTACAACCAACTGCGAAAATAGATGGAACTTTTTACCATTTGGCTGGGAGCAATGACGAAGATGGTAATTTTATTTCGTATTACCTACGCCAAGATGCATTTGATCAGTTCACAGAACTGGGTGCTTACGGCGTCGACGGCAGCGGCGATGCTTCTTACGTGCTAGTATCACAGCTAGGGAAGCTCTGGGGAGATTGATCTTTACCCTGAATCTCGAACTAACGGGGTTACTCGGAGTAACCCCGTTAGTTTGTTTCCGACCAAGTTAGTGGGTTCCTTCTGTAACTGTCTGCACTGGTACGCCTGCTCGGCAGGATTTACGGGATGATTAGATTAACAAGATTATTGAATTTAGAAATCTATGTAGCACGTCTGTAGTCTTGGCTCCGATCAGCCTTTAATCCTGTTCATCCTTAAATCCTGAGAATCTTGATACAGACAGTTAGCTAAACTATCAACCTCTTGAAACAGCCTACCACTCAGCAACCACCCACCGAAAATCAGAAGCACCTCGACCGCTTCTACTGGGAGCTTCACCATTGCTTACAGGAAAACCCCAATCATAGACATCGTATTCTGATGCGAGCCATGAAGCAAACAGATGCATTGCGGAAGAAAATCAAGTCTCTCTATCGGGAGTCCCCCGACTGACGAAACACAGGCAACCCTTGTTTTATTCTGTAAAAGACTACAGTCTGGCTTTCTAACGGGCAGTCGTTCATTGAATGCTTCCCCTGCCTTATCCTATACCGAATAAATGGTAAAAGAACAGAGATCCTCTGGAAGTTGTCACCTAGTATTTTATTCTAGGTTTCAGCAGTAGGAAACCGATGGTAGGCGTGTTAGTACCGTATCAAGTGGGGGTGATATCTATTCTCTACCAACCAGGTGTCTCATGAATCCGACTTATTTATAACCATTTTAAATAAGGTTAGTTGTTAGCGTAATTCGGCTTCACTACGCACCTACCAACTATGTCATCTTTTGGGAAAATCATCAAGCGGAATAAGGTTCCCCCGCCTAATATCCAAACTGCTGAAGGATTTGAGCGGATCCATAACCTTCGGGTACTTCTTGCTATTAGTGTTGTTTCCTATCTACGATCCAGCTGGGGTATAATATCCTTAACTGTCAAGCACTACCTAGCATTATGAGCATCTTTCCGAAGCGAACGCTAGACATTCGAACCACCGCCGGATTTACCCTGCTGTACCAAACTTACTTGGATCATGTGTTCAATATTTGCTACAATTATCTGGAAGATGCTGAGGTAAGTAAAAATATTACGGCTGATATTTTCGCTTCAATTTGGGACCGTCGGGAGCAGCTCCAAACCCAAGGGCTGAAAAAAGCTTCTTGGAAAACCTACCTTACCCGCGCCGCCAAGAATAAGATAGTGGATCACTTGAGAAGCAAAGAACAATCGGCCCGATATCTAGCCGCCTCGCTACGAGAGTTTCCCTACTACGAAAACACCACTGATCTGGAGCTAGATTATGAGGAATTAGCGGAACAGATTACTGAGGCTATCGAGCAACTACCCCCAAAATGCCAACAAGTGTTTAGGCTCAGCCGCGAAGCTGATATGTCTACTAAAGAAATTGCCAAAAAGCTGGGGATGACTACTTATGCGGTAAAAAGACATATTGAAGTTGCACTTAATAAGCTAAGAGGCCATTTGGAAGCGTACCAGATTCCAAAACGAGCTATGAAGAGGTAGGGTTATTTATCCCAACGTTTCCATTTTCCCTATGCCATACTTTCTGTAAAACCATATCTCACTGATCCTATTTTTTCTTGGAGTTAATATTTTGATTTTTTTCAGACGCCAATGTGGCTATCTCCCCCACTCGTCCGACTAACATATATAGGGGTTTAAACTAGTGATGAAGGTCTCAATGCTAAAACAGTTGCGAAAATACTATGCGAATTACTAAAGAACTATTGAAGCGGTATGGCCGAGGAGTCTGCACCGAAGAAGAACGAAAAGCTATTGAGAAATGGCTAGATCAACCGGAGTATCCCGAGCTACGCGTGAGCACCAAAGAAAGACCGAAAGCGGATAGTGATGAGATATGGTCGATACTGTCTGAAGGCCGACCACAGCTTAAGAAACAAATGAGTCACCAAAAAGCGAGGAATTTAGTCTTATTCAACCATGTAACAAGATACGCCGCGGCCGCCTGCATAATCATCGGAGCCTTTTTTATCGGTTACTTCACCGCATTACCGAGTGCCCAAGCTGATACTGTGAAGAAGGGCATACAGTTTACCAATGTGCTACATGTTTACGGGGGCGACGGAACCTACGGCGTAGTGACGGAGAACCGCTACCGGGTAGAGTTTGAGGGAAGACTAAAGCTGTACAACGAGGCGCCGCACCCCAGGCAGATTGTATGCGGGGAGCAGGAGTTTACGCTGGAACCCCGCCGAACGTACTACCTCAGTGGCTCTCACCGACAAGCCAGCCTAGCCGCGGCTGAGAGTCCGGAGCCAGCTTACGACGACAAGCAACCTGAATTGGTAGGTGATTTTTCGGTTGTGCTACTCAAATAGATGGTAGGGATTAATATTTTTTTCTAAATGCCAAACGCATTTTCTTCGGTATGCCGCAACCGGATTAAAGGCCCTGCTTGAAGATCATTATACGATTTTAACTTTTAAACCAATGCTAAATTTTAACACAATGAATAAGACACACATAACGATAAACACTAGAAAACGATGGGCGTGGCTCACCATGCTACTGATAGGAATACTTACGGTAGGAACTGTTTCCTGCGATGAGGATGATAGCGATGACAACAATACCGTAACTCCTGAACCGGAAGAAATAGCATCAGCATACATGACAGTCTATGGGGTCGATGGACCCTCAGGTAGAGTACGATACATAAATATATCGGAAAATGTACCAGAAAACCTCGATGTAAGTAATTCAATAGAATTAGGCTTAAATACGTTCGCTTTTGGGATAGGTGATAGACCATTTTCTTGGAATGTTAATGCACAGACGTTCACTAAATATTCAGTAGACCGCACAGACCTATCAATATCAGCAGTGGGCATTGTTAGTCTGGCTTCAGTAGGGTTTAATAATCCGTTCCCGAATCCAGCAGTGGTGTCTGATTCTATTGCTTATCTTTTTGACCTAACTGAAGGTGTTGCAATCGAGTGGGATTACGAAAACATGGAAGTTAAAGAAGTGCTCAACATTGAACCTTGGACAGATCACATCTCTGGTGACGAATTTGCCGTTACTGTGCCAAAAGTTATAGGGAATAAAGTACTCATGTCAATCCGTGAATATCCACTGAGTACCTGTTGCAATATTGGTAATATGAATGGTATTGGTGCTACCATAGCGGTATTTGACGTAGCATCAAAGACTTTACAGTACAACTCTGATAACAGGTCAATAGCTGCATTCAATACAGTAAGAGTTGATAATGATGGTTCTCTGTACATAACTCCAACTCGTGAAAATGCTTTCTTGGAACCATACTACAACTACACCGGGCCATCTTCGCCACATGTAATTCTAAGATTGAACCAAGATGGTACCTTTGATCCCACCTTTTCATTTGATTTGGCAAGTGTAATCCCGGATTTGGAAAAAATAGAAATTATGCCCGCTGTTTTAGATGGAAAAGCCATAGTACAATACTATAGTTCTAATGATGTAAGCCTTGATACAGTTGCTTTCGATGATAGGTATGGTATACCTCGAGCTTTTGGAACTAAATCAGTAGCAGTTGATTTGACAACTGGAGATGTGATGGAGTTTACAGCTTGGGCAGACTATGATTACGCTGAGTTTTTGCCGGAGACAAGGGGAGAACTTTACGTTGTTGCTTACAGTATGGAGGTTAATCCATTTGACCGATCACACTATCTGAGAGTCAATTCTTTTGATAATTATACTGAGCTTTCGACTTACAGCGTTGCAGCAGGTGGTCTGTTTAAACTTTGGGGCGATTGATCTTTACCCTGAATCTTTCTATAGCTTAATTCATCAGGAGGTACGCGCAGTGAGTGGGTGCCTTCTGTAACTGTCTGTATCAGGATTATTGGATTAACAGGATTGTGAAACTTGAGTGCTGACAATAAAATATAAGGTACCATCATGATCTTAATAGCGGAGGCTGTTAATCCTGTTCATCCTTAAATCCTGAGAATCCTGATGCAGACAGTTAACTAAACTATCAACCCTTTGAAACCGCCTACCGCTACTACTGGGAGCTTGACCGATGCCTACTGCAAGACCCCGACCATAAGTGCCGAATTCTACTTCAGGCGATGAAGCAAACGGATGCCTTGCGGAAGAAAATCAAGTCCCTCTATCGGGAGTCCCCCGACTTACGAAACACGGGCAGCCCCCATACCTAAAACCGAACGATTACTTCGCTAGTGAATATAATGCTTATCTTCTTCTCTAAATAGGTTGACATCCATCAAAATACCCAAAATGTCTTTAGCTTTGTTGGGAATATCATCTAGCAGCTTTCTATAGTTGATAAGCTCTCGCCCATTTTCTTGGTCATCAGTACCAATCAATAATATACCTCTCTGGGCATCTACAAAGCCAATCTATTTGAGATATTCGTTCGTGCTGCGACTGCCCGCCAGGATTCCTTATATTCTACATGATTGGTGCTCGGACATCGTAACTTACTGTAGTCAGTATCGCCAAACATGATGGCTTTTGTGATGAGTACCAATATTTGGCTTATTAATAACCAATCTAAATAAAGTTAGTTATTAGCGTAATTCAGCTGTACTACGCACATACTGACCATGTCACTTCTCTGGAAAAATAGTAAGGGGAATAAAGTTTCGCGGGAAAAAGAAATAAAGATCCCACTGAGTGAAAATCGCTACGCTAACGAGCAAGAAAACAACGCCCAAGCAGCAATTAAGAATAGCCAAGCTCTGAAGTTATTGTACGACCAAAGTGGTGACAAGCTATTCCGCATTGCCTTGAATCTCGTCGATGACGTAGAAGTAGCTAAAGGAATTATCCAAAACGTTTTCGGTGACCTTTGGGAGCGTCGCAATACACTGGATATTAACACTTCCCTAGACGCTTACGTAGTAAGGGCCGTCAAGTATGCTTCTATTGACTACTTAAGAGCCAAAGCCGCCCGAGAACGGCTCAAAGAAGAAGTGAAAACCCAGACACCCACTGTTCACCATGATCCGGAAGAGCAATTAGATGCCATTGAGCTAAAAAATGAAATAGACCATTTGGTCAATCTTCTTCCCCCTAAGTGCCAAACGGTATTCCGGCTGAGCCGTGAAAATCATATGAGCAACAAAGAAATTGCCCTTACTCTAGAAATTTCTGAAAAGACGGTTGAGAGGCACATGACCAAAGCACTTGGCTTTCTGCGAGTGAGTTTAACCGATACCTAAAAAATTCTCTTCCCGAGTGGGGGTACGCTACTTCTGAAACGACATAGGGATAAAGGGCTCGACTAACTTCCTGTGTTATGAAGATTTCTGAAGAACTTATACTACGCTATTATTCCGGAGAGTGCTCGGAAGAAGAACGTCAATTTGTTGAAAAATGGCTGGAGTCTTCGGAGGATGAACCCTCAAAGTACTCCGATGAATTTATTTCCCAAATCAAGGAGGAAACCTGGGACAAGATCCTGAGTGAGAAGATAAATAGGGAACAAATCCGGTCTGAGGTATCACAAGAGTTACCAACCGTAAAAGGCCAAAAGCTCACCACCAAGAAAGATGAAAAGGTAGTACCAATGTACAAAAGGATTATACGCTACGCCGCCGTGGCCTGCCTATTCATCGGAACCTTCTTTCTCGGCTACATTGCATCACCGAATGCCCAGGCTGACACCATTGAGACTAGCCAGCAACTCACTGATGTACTGCATGTCTACGGAGGCAATGATACTTACGCTAAAATGGATGCTGCGCGGTACCGGATAAAGTTTGAGGGTACACTGAGTCTATATAATGGTTCGCAGACCCCCCAACAAATTGTGTGCGGTGAGCAGGAATTTACCCTAGAGCCTCACCGAGCGTATCGCCTGAGAGGCTCCGACCGGAAGGCTTACTTAGCATATGAGTCTTCGGACGTATACGACGACCATATTACTTTGTCGGGTGGCTTTTCTATCCTCAAACTTAACGACTAGTCCACTGCATGAAAACGACCATACAATTTTAACTTTTAAAAACAACAATAAACATGACCAGTAAATTGAAAACCAGTAGGAAATGGGCTTGGCTAACCATGCTATTGATTGGAGTGCTTTCCGTAGGAACCATTTCCTGTGATGACAATAACGATGACAACAATACCGTAACTCCTGAGCCGAATGAACCGGTGGAAACTGAAGCTGGCTGGCTGATAGGCTATCGTACCAGAACACCACAGGGACTGGTTTGGTATATGGAAGTAAATGAAGAACTTCCTGCCGAAACCGACCAGTCAAATGCGGTAGAAATAGGTTTCAATGCTCAAATTCTTACTTTCGGAAGTGATGTTTGGACCTGGAATGGAGATGCTTCCACCATTACCAAATGGGAGGTAGATAGAACTACCCTGGATTTTTCCGTCACAGAGTTACTGAGTATAGCGACTACTGGAATATCAGGAAGGAGGGTTGCAAATGTTTTTTTCTCTGAAACACAAGCTTTTATTACCAACCTTGCTGAAGGAACCATTGTGGAATGGAATCCTCAAACAATGGAAATCATTACAGTACATAATATAGATCCTCTGCCAGACTTAGGCGTAGAGTTTTCATTTTACACTGAGCAAGTTATCTACCAAACTTCCGATGAGAAAATTATGATGCCTATTGTGTTTCCAACACCCAATGATCCATCGCAGTTTCCCAGTCCTGAAGGGGCCATGATGGCTATTTTTGATCCTGAGACCAGCTCGGTAGTCTATAACCGAGATGACCGTATGATTGCCAACCATTCCACCCTTATGCCTGATTTTGCAGACGGTTCGTTTTATATGGTTCCTAATGCTTATAATTCTTTTTGGGACCCTTATTTAAATATGACAGGTAGGCCTACTGCAATGGGGGTGACCAGGATCAATCCTGATGGTAGCTTTGATCCTAATTTCTTTGTTGATTTAAGAGATTTTGTAGATATCGCATTTTTAAGAAGTCAATTTTTTGTCTTCGATCAAAAATTTGTTTTTAGCTATATAAATACTGCCGATTATCAATATCCAGAATCCTATGATGATCGGTTTGATGTTTTTAGCCAGCCAGCCAAATTGCTCGCAGTAGATTTGATTACAGGAGACGTCTCGGATTTTACAGGATTTGATATTGATGGTAATACTGTTGATTTAGCTATTTTCTTAGGCACTGTGGAAGGGGTAAATTACTTTTCAGGTTACAGTGCTGCTGATGGGCAAGGTTCTTTACTCATTCAGAATGGATTAGATCCAATGACTGTTGTTACCATCCATAATGGTGACAACCTCTTTCAAGAAGTTGCTAAGCTTTGGTAAATAAAGGATATCTGTTACCTAATCGTCCGCCCGAAAGAGGTGCCAGACATCTCTGCCTTGACAAAACACTGACTAACAGCTTTGCGAAAGCTACGAATTCAGTTCTGGTTGAACCTACTTGAGGAGCTGTTGAACACAGCAAATCTCCACGGCAAACAACGGTAAGTTTATGTAAATATACTTTCTTCTGGATTATTTCTAGCTAGATCAATTGCGTTGCAGTATTGATCTTTGCAGAAGCGAAACGTAAGGCCCTCGTAGTCCAGCTCAAATGGAATGATTCTGGAGACGTTTTTAAAGTCGTGCCAAGTTACCTCTTTAGACCCAACCGATATTTTACAGGTGAGACTGTGATCACCCGGAATACCCGAATACTTATAATCATACAGCGTATATTGCTGGTCGGGATAGACATAATCATTTAGGGTTTTGCCCAAGAAATGATTCTGATGGTGAAAGGCAATAAAGAATGACACGCCTTCGTAGCAACCATTTCGAATACGTAGGCCTCTCTTCGCTACTTGTTCTCTCTCTATTTCTTCAATTACCTCCTTGAGATTGATTCCGTTGACGTATATAGCGGTAGTCATATAGTCCTCAAGCTCAGACTTCAAGCATCCAAAGCCTATTTCATCTAGGTGCATAATGTCAATGCAATTCCTAATAGTCTAGTAAGAAATCTGGTGTGAGGGGATCGGACTCGAGGTTAGTTTCTTGAGGGGCGGGCCAAATTGCGTTAGTTTAATGCCTTTCACCGCCGTTCTATATTCCTCAATAGTAGGAGTTCGACCCAGAATGGCCGAAAGTACCACCACAGGGGTAGATGCTAGCAAAGATTCTCCTTTCTTACGATCTGAATCTTTAACAACTCGCCCTTGAAACAAGCGAGTAGAAGTAGCCATCACGGTATCTCCCTTTTCAGCTTTCTCTTGGTTACCCATACACAGGTTACAGCCGGGGCGCTCTAGGTACAGGATGTTATCGTATTCAGTACGCGCTGTGCTCTTAGGAGAAGCATCGTCAAACTCAAAACCAGAGTATTTCTGGAGTACTTCCCAGTCTCCCTCTTCTTTGAGTTCATCAATGATATTGTAAGTAGGGGCTGTTACCACCAAAGGCGCACCGAACTCAACCTTACCATGCTCTTCTTCCAGGTTTTTAAGCATCTTGGAAACAATCTTGATATCGCCTTTATGCACCATACAAGACCCAACAAAACCTAAATCCACCTTTTTCTCACCCTTGTAGTACGTAAGTTCGCGAATGGTATCGTGGGTATATCGTTTAGAAACATCTTCGTTGTGTACGTCGGGGTCAGCAATCATTGGCTCATCAATGATTTCTAGGTCTACGACAAATTCTGCGTAGTATTTAGCATTTTCATCGGGAGCAAGCGCTGGTTTTTCGCCTGATCTGATCTGAGCAATTCGTTCATTAGCCTTATCGATAAGTCCTTGCAATACCTGCTTCTCATTATCCATCCCTTTATCGATCATGATCTGGATTCTTCCTTTGGCTATTTCTAGCGACTCGATCAGCGTATCATCCTGAGAAATACAGATAGAGGCCTTCGCCTTCATTTCCGCAGTCCAATCTGTGAAGGTAAATGCCTGATCTGAGGGTAGTGTCCCAATATGGACTTCAATCACTCTCCCCTGAAATACATTCTCACCCTTAAACTGCTTAAGCATCTGCGACTGGGTAGCATGAACGACATCACGAAAATCCATGTAGTCCTGCATTTTTCCCTTAAACGTCACTTTTACTGATTCGGGAATAGGCATAGAGGCTTCTCCCGTTGCCAAGGCAAGGGCTACGGTACCCGAGTCTGCCCCGAAAGCCACTCCCTTAGACATCCGGGTGTGAGAGTCACCCCCAATGACGATCGCCCAATCGTCTATCGTTATATCATTCAGCACCTTATGGATTACATCGGTTAGCGGGTGATATTTGTGTTCGGGATCACGAGCCGTAATCAGCCCGAAATCGTTCATGAACTTCATCAGTTTGGGGATATTCTCTTGGGATTTACGATCCCACACCGAAGCGGTATGGCAGCCCGACTGATAGCCACCGTCTACGATAGGCGAAATCACGGTGGCTGCCATCATTTCCAATTCCTGGGAAGTCATCAGTCCAGTGGTATCCTGTGAACCTACGATATTGACTTCTGCGCGTACGTACGAGCCCGCGTGCAAGGTTGCACCTGAAGTACCCACAGCATTTTTATTGAAGATTTTTTCCACTGCCGTGAGCCCCTGTCCCTCATGCGAAACTTCCTTCGATGGCGCAAATACGGAAGGAACTTCAATACCTAATGTTTTAGCTGCAAACGTCTGTAACTTCTTACCGAAGACGATAGCGTAGGAGCCTCCGGCTCGCATAAATTCCATTTTCTGGGGAGTGAATGCCGAGGAGACATCCATCAATTCCTGGTCACCTTTGTAGAGTTTTTTCGTTTTGGTATTGACCTTCAATACGGTACCAGTATCAACGGAGTAGGCTTGCTCCAGAATAGGTTCACCTTCTTCGTCTACGACGAGATTTCCTTCAGCATCATACTTTTTTACCCAGTTTTTAAGATCTAAGCCAATACCTCCGGTTACGCCAACTGTAGTAAGAAAAATAGGCGAAATACCATTGGTACCTGCTACTACCGGAGCAATATTGATAAAGGGCACGTAGGGACTAGCTTGTTTTCCAATCCAAAGGGCTACATTATTTACACCGGACATTCGGGAAGAACCTACTCCCATCGTCCCCTTCTCGGCGATGAGCATGACTCGTTTATCCGGGTGTTTTTCTTGTAACGCCAGTAGCGCGTTTTGCTGCTCTTTGTTATGTTCAAACATGCACTGACCGTGTAGCTCGCGGTCTGACCGAGAGTGAGCATCACTACCCGGCGAAAGTAAGTCGGTGGAAATATCCCCTACTCCCGCGATAAAAGTCACTAGCTCAATTTCTTCTTCTACCTCCGGTAGTTTGGTGAAAAATTCGGCCTTCGCGTAGCTCTCAATAATATCCTTGGCAATTTCACTACCCGATTTATAAGCTTTCTCCAAACGTTCCATATCGGCCTCATAGAGAAAAACTTGAGTTTTTAATACCTTAGCCGCTTCTTCGGCAATTGCTGGGTCGTCACCCAATGCCAGATCGAGAAGCACTTCAATGGAGGGTCCACCCTTCATGTGGGATAGTTGCTCAAAAGCAAATGCTGGTGAAATTTCCTCAACAATGGCTTCACCCAGAATAATTTCTTTTAAAAATGCCGCTTTCACTCCCGCCGCACTGGTAGTTCCGGGTAATACATTGTAAATGAAGAAGTTAAGAGAGTCTGATCGGTGCTCGTTATCTAAATCTCTGATCTGCTCAATGATCTCGCTCAGCAATGCTGCCCCATCAATCGGTTTCGGATGAAGTCCTTGACCTTTTCTTTCTTCAATCTCCAGGAGGTATTCACTATATCTGCTCATAAAAATTTTCTTTTAACTTGGAAAAAAGACGTCTAAATCTATGCCAATAGAACAAAACAAGAGACATCTAAATTCTCTAGAGATAGCAAAAATAAACAATTTGCTGATTTAGCATGCCCTTTTCCTGACAGTCAACCGTATTATTACACCCATTTTCCAGGGCAGTGCTAGGTCTATCTGGTTTTCCCTCCTTTACCGAGGTATCCACCTGATCGAGGATAACTATGCTCTCTCCAGTTTAAAAAACCAGGAGGTACAGTAGTTAGATTACTTGCTGAGTAAGTACAAGGAAAAGAAGATGGTGCAGCAGCAACTCGAGGAACAATACAACCACCTACCTACGAAGAAACTAGCGACTTGTCCCTTTCGTGGTCTGGCTAGGAGAATCTACGATTATTGAAAAGTCGTAGGAGACGAGTTATTTAACAATAGATTATACCCGCTCCCAGTGTACTTTCTCCTCAATGGGATCGCGCTTGCTTTCGGGCCACTTGCTGATCTTAGGCATACCTAAGTAGAAAAATCCTAGCAGTTTGTCATCTGGTTCTAAGCCAAAGAAGGGTTTGGCTTCTTCGTAGTAAGTAATCCCACCAGTACCCCAGTAGCCGCCTACTCCGTAGGCCGAAGCGGTAAGATACATATTCTGCACCGCACAAGCGGTAGCCATCACCTCCTCAACTTCGGGTACTCGTTCCTTAGGGTCACGCTTCATACCGATAGCAATAATGTGTGAACATTGCAACGGTTTTTGCTTTAGCTTTTCGTATTTCCCAGTATCAAACGTGCCGCTAGCTTCGGCCTTCTTACGGTACAAGTCAGCCTGAAAGTTACCCAGTTTTTCTAAACCAGAACCCGTAAAGACGGTGAACCGCCAGGGTTGGGTGAGCCGATGGGTGGGTGCCCAGTTGGCATTTTCCAGCATGGTATTGACAATGGCGTCATCTACCGGCTGGTCGTTATACACTGTCGGGTACAGTGATCGTCGGTTTTGAATTAACTCGCTAGCTTGTTCAGGGGTGATATTCATGATGCTCAGGTTCGGGTAGGTTACCAAAATAGTACGTCTTCATGCCCAAAGATAGCCAGAAATATTTTTTATTTAGAATTATTCTAAACAAAAGTGCTAATAGAATTAGTTACTCCCCAAACTCTACACACTTTTTTAACCTATGTCCTTTTTACGAAAAACAAAGAAGGCAGAATTTGACCTTCGTACTCCCCGGGGGTTTGAGCAAATCTACCAAACCTATTCGGAAAAGATGTATAAGATCGGCTACTCACAAACCGGTGATGCCGAGGTTACCCGCGAGATTATTCAGGATATTTTTACCTCACTATGGGAGCGGAGAAAGAAGTTAAATATCCAGGGGGCCATTGAACCCTACTTAATGCGGGCCCTTAAGTACCGCGTCATTGACCATTTCCGCTCCCAAACCAAACGCGAGCACCACCAGCAGCAGGCAACAGTAAACTACTGTGAATCCGATAATTGTACCGAAGAAGAAGTAGCCTACCGGGAGCTGAAAAGTAATATCACTGCGCTAGTAGATCAGCTTCCGGCTCAGTGCCGCCGGGTATATCAGATGAGCCGCGAGCAGGGTTTATCCAATCGGGAGATTGCTAGTATGTTGCTGATTTCCGAACGGGCGGTAGCGTACCATGTAGCAAAGGGAACAGCCTTTTTGCAGGGAAAGCTACGATCATATCAATCTCTGTAATCACCGGAATAAAAAAATGATCATTTTTTTGTTTCCAACCTTCATGTTGCCTACCGCTTAATCGACTTGTAGGTAAACGCACTAACTATACCTATGAAGATTACTCCCGAACTACTTAAAAAGTATACAGCTGGAGAATGTACCGAGGCAGAACGAGGGCTAGTAGAGGAATGGCTTCCGGGGGATAGCGATATTACGGCTACTTTTTCTCAAGAAGAACTTTCTGATGCTACCACTCAGATGTGGCAGAACATCACTCAGCGTGCCGAGATGGATAATCCGGGAACGGTTCCGGCTAGCGTAATTCCTATTCGCCGCCGTCTGGCCTATTTAGCAGTTGCGGCTTGTTTAAGTATTGTCATCTTTGGGATAGGTTATTTTACGGAAACAAAAAAACCAACCCCAGCAGCGCATATCGCAAGCACCTCCAGGGCTAAAGGCATGCTTTATGTATCTAGTGATCCTAATTCTTCGATAGAGGTCGCTGCCAATGCATGCGAAATCATCTTAGACGGAGGTGTACAGCTGCTCAACACTTCATCTTTCGCTCGGGAGGTAACTTGTAACGGTAAGACCTTCATCATTCAACCCCGACGGCAATATGTTATCTTCAGTCACACCGAACTAGGAGCCCATCTCCTAGCCCCTGAAGCGTACTTTAATGATGCCGAACTCTACCAGTACTTACCATCAAACACCACATTTAAAGTTTGTGTATGATGAGAGGAGTACTAATCTACTTTTTTCTTATCGCGCTGGTGTTTCCCCGGTTGATTCTCGCTCAGACAGATACCAGAAACATTACTGGAGAAGTGAGCGGTACTGTTAAAGACGAGTCAGGTCAAGTATTACCGTTTGCCACAGCTACGCTAAAAGGAACTACAAAAGGAACCTTGGCGGATGAATCGGGGGAGTTTTCGATGAAGGATATTCCGGTAGGACGCCGGACCCTTCAAATTGCCCACGCGGGGTTCGAGAGTCAGGAAATAGCCGTTGATGTCATCGAGGGTAGATCCACTAGCCTAGAAGTAGTGCTGAAAGAATCAGTCAGTGAGTTAGAAAATGTAGTGATCGTAGGCGAAAGCGAAACGCAGAGATTAGAACGTTCGGCCCAGGCGATCACCGTGGTAGAGTTAAAAACGGCTAAGCTTAGAACTGCTGATTTAGGTGAAGTTCTCGCGCGGACCGAGGGAGTAGCGATTCAAAGAGCTGGGGGACTGGGATCTGGAACCAGGCTGTCGTTAAATGGTCTCACGGATGATCAGGTGCGTATCTTTGTTGATGACATCCCACTAGAGTTCGCGGGGCGAGGCCTCAATGTTGCGAATGTCTCACCGAATCTGATCGATAGGATAGAGGTTTACAAAGGCGTTGTTCCGGCTCGGTTCGGGTCTGACGCATTGGGTGGGGCGGTAAACCTAGTGACATCTACGCCTCAGGGAAATGATCTGAACGGTATGGCATCCTATCAGATTGGTTCATTTGGCACGCATCGCATTGCGGCCTACCTTGGCAAAGCAGATGAAGAATCAGGATTTTTTGTCAAAGGTTCTGGATTCTTTGATTTTGCTCGTAATAATTATGACATCCAGGTCCAGTTTGCTAACGCTTCTACTAATTTCCAGCAAGTGGAAGTTACTGTGCCGCGATTTCACGATGCCTTTCGACAGTATGGTTCGAATATCACAGTAGGGCTAAAGGGCAGGAAATGGGCTGACGAAGTTAGTTTGGAATTCTATTTTTTGGATGAGGACCGGCAAATCCAAAGCAATCCCGTCCAGACCGGGCTTCCCTACGGTGGTGTAGAACTTTTCTCCGAGTCGATGGGGGCAAATCTTCGCTATCAAAAGCAGTTTAGTGAAAATTTAACAACATCGCTGGTGGGTGGGTATAACGAGACTGCGGTTAATCTGCAGGATCTTAGCACTACATTATTTAATTGGTTTGGAGAACCGGTTACTATCAATCGAGACATCATCGGTGAGATTAGTCGAGAGATCAGAAACGGAATTGACCGCACCATTTTCGATAACAATTACTTCGCTAGATTTTTAACGGAATGGTCTATTAGCGATCAACACTCGCTTGAATTAGTAATAGCGCCTACATTCGTACATCGAACAGGCGAGAATGCAGTGATTGAAGAGGGGGCAGATGTTTTCGATACCGATGCAACTTTACAAACCTGGATCAACGGTTTGACTTATAAATTTCTCAACCAAGAAAATTCCTTTGAGAATCAATTATTTGTAAAAAACTATCGGCAAAACAAATCATTTACGGTACCCGTTGGTATTCGCTCTATTTCTTTAACTGGAGCCAATGAAGTAAATGATTGGGGTTTTGGCAACGTAGCCCGATTTACAATAAGCGATCAGCTATCAACGAAGCTCTCTTACGAGTGGTCAGTACGCCTACCCAGAACCAATGAAGCATTTGGTGATGGTCGGGGAATCATCGGAAACCCGGAACTTAAACCTGAGAGAAGCCATAACGTCAATTTAGAACTCTTCTTGCGAAGTGTTCCGGGGAGACCTAATAGCTGGACATTGAAATTCAACAGCTTTTTGAGAGCAACTGATGACCTGATTTTCTTTATTCCACAGAATAATTTTTTCTCAACATTCGAGAATGTCCTAGCGGCAACTTCTATTGGTGGGGAAGTACGAGGTACAGCTACTTTCTTCAAAGAAAAGCTAAGTCTAGACTGGAACTCGACCTATTTCTCATTCCGGAATACCTCTAGTGAAGGCATAGGTTTTGAAGGGGATCGCATTCCAAACAGGCCCTACTTTTTTGTTAATGCCGCCGCAAATTATCGTCTAAAATCTCTGCTAAGTAGATACGATGAAATTAACTTTTTCGGTAATGCCCGCTTTGTAGAATCCTTTTTTAGGACATGGGAGAGTATCGGTAACGAGAATTTCAAGCCAGAAATTCCATCGCAGACTACCTTCAATGCTGGTATTACTTACAATATGCCCATGAAGGTCAACAGTTCATTGACCGCTGAGATTCAAAATTTAACCAATGAAACTGTTTTTGATTTTTTTGGGGTGCAACGTCCGGGACGGGCATTTTTTGTCAAACTAACCGGGAGATTTTAGATGCTGGCTTCTGAGACCTTACTAAGAAATTGGCAGTGTGCTAATATGTTCAAATTCAATTAACGGGGTAAGTCCCACAAACTAACAATGAGATGATTTTACAATTATTCAACAGCAAAAATGCCAGGTTCATAATGAAACTGGCCTCTATAGTGCTACTGGCATCGAGTACTATAATCTTTTCCAGATGTTCATCGGAAGATGATGATGCGGATGTTGGTCCAGGAACTGATCCAAACGAAATTGAGAATGCGGTGGTCATTGTCTACAGAATCATAGATACTAATTCAGATACCTGGTTCATTGAGGCTTATGAAGACATCCCTAGTGGGGTCGATATATCCACTGTTACCGAGGTTGGTCAGGCTGGTTCTACTGTGAATCCGGTGGGTGACGCGGTTATCGTATGGAATGGCGAAGGATTGATTACCAAATGGGCAGTAGATAGAACGACTCTTGATGTATTCCAGGATGGGACTATTGATATTGCTGAACTTGGGGTAGAAGGTGACATCGGAACAATTATTAGTAAATCACCTACTGAGGCTTACCTCATGGACAATAAAATTGGTGTCATTGTAGAATTTAATCCGGAAATCATGGAAGTAGTGGAAGTAATTGAGTATCCTCCTTACCAGCCGGTAGGATGGTTCCCCAATGATCCTAATGAGCCTTTCGTCAACACTTTTCAACACCGATTGGTAGATGACTTAATTATAGCTCCATTTATGACGGGGGATTTCGTTGATTTCAATGCACCTTATGAGGCAATCATGTTCGTGTTCAATACGGTGACCAATGAAGTTAAGTTTGTAACAGATGACAGGATGGCCACCGGAAATGATCGATTCTTAACAGCTCCATCAGGTGAAATGTACTTCCCCAATAGGTTCTATGCAGGTCTTCTGACAACATTTGCGGATCATGACGAAAGCTTGCTTCCGCCTACGACCTCTATTCTACGTTTTCTTCCAAATGGTACTTGGGATCCTGATTTCTTTCTTGATATGAAAGAAGTTACGGGAACTGACTTTATATGGAGGCCCCAGTTTGTAGTGGGTAATGAAATGGTGGTAAGTTACTGGCCAGAAGAAACTCCAATAGACCCTAATGAATCCTGGGGAGGCATATTTGGTCAACCTCGTACAGCTTCTACGATAAACCTCGATACATTTGAATCCAGACCTTTCACTTCGCTTGATCAATACAACGGATTTAATATTATTGGGGAATTCCAAGGAACTATCTATTTATCCGCATTCCCAGCAGAGGGGCCTAATATTTTGGTAAGACAAGATGGTATTGAATCCTACTCTGAGGTTTTCCAGTCAGCAGAAGGTGTTCAATTACGACAAGTAGCCCAGCTTTGGTAAACGACACAACAATAGGCAGGTTGTAAGTAAAGTTTCTTTTGGGGGGCGGATTAGCCAAGCGCCCCCCTATTTTCCAGTTAAAGTCTAACCCACGACATTTAAAACTGTATAATCCCCCCTAGAAGCCTTTACATCTAGTCAGTAAGACAAGCCTACTTTCTGTCGGATATAGTCACCACTCTCAATCTGACTGAGCATGAAGTGGGCTACGTCAGCACGGGAAATACGTAATTTTGTTTTGGTGATCGGAGGAAAACCGTGCCGGTAATGTTCGGTCTTTGGACCGTTGGTTAGGCTACCCGGTCGAGCAACTGTCCACTGTAAATTTGACTCTTCAATGATACGCTCCTGCTCGGCGTGATCTTTAAAGGCGTTTTTGAGTAGGTAGGGAATAATGATGTAGGTCATGTACTAGGGCATCGCTGAGGCCGTATCGCCGTAGCCGAGTGAGGTTTGACAGACCAGCCTAGCTACATTTTCCTCTTGCATTGCTCGTACAATATTTTCAGTGCCATGGGCCCGAACCATCGTCGTATCAGCCGCACGGGTGCCCAAGCAACACAGAACCGCATCTTTATCAGCAACCACTTTTTGCACATCTTGATAGCGCATAGCATCGCCCTGAACCGGATGTAACATTTCGTTGGTTATACTCAACTTAGTGGGTGTTCGCACTAAGGCGGTTATCTCGTACCCTCTTTTCAGCGCCTGTTGGATTAGAGATTGACCGGTACCGCCTGTCGGTCCGAATAAGGCAATGTGCTTATTCATTTATTACAGGTTAACAAACTCTTAGGTAATTAATATTTTTAGGATTCATCATTTTAGCTCAGCCCTTGCTCGTTGAAGTAAGGCAATAAGTGTTGGACGAAACTGATTGGATTTTTCCAGTGGTGCGTCGTAGGGTACGGTAAAGATTTCTTCTCTTCCTTCCGCATTTAACCCACGTACTTCCATCTTTTCTTTATCAAAATGGATGAGTTCAGCGTCCGTTACCCAGTTTGCCTCACACAATCCAGTCAAAATATCAACCATCGCATCGCGATGATCTTCATTAACATGCTCGACAGCACTATCCACAAATTTCTGATCAAAGGTTTTCACGGTATTAGTGTTTGAGATATTTTCAATAGAACAACCTTAACAACTCGAATTTGTTAAGCCAACGCAATGCCCTTTTTAGGTTTAGTCTCCCTTGAATGCCGCTTAGTTGGTAAAAACGATCACACTGTAGTTGATCGGGTAAGTTCTTGTTTTGGCTCATCAGTTTGGAAGGACTGAAATGTACGCCAAACGATATACACTAGCCAGCCAGTGAGGGCAATATCAATTGCGGTAGAACCGTAGTACACACCACCAATACCAATCCACTTTGGTAGCAATAGCATCACCGGCACATAAAAAACCACCTGCCGGGCCAGGCCGACAATACTAGCGTACTTAGGTTGCTCGATGGCCGGTAGGTAGGTGAGGGACATAAATACGAAGGGTAAAAAAGGAAGCACGAACGCGTACACCCGAAAATGAAATAAATCAGTCGGGCTAAACACCATATCGGGCAGTACCAAACTGAGACTAGTGGCGGGGAAGAGCGTCAGCAATAACCAGAAGGGAGCTACAATCCAGAAGCCAGTTTTACAAAACAGTAGAAACGCTTGTTTTACCCGCTCATATTGTCCTGCCCCGAAGTTGATGCCAACAACCGGCTGTAGGGCACGCATCAGCCCAAAAAGTGGAGTCATAAGAAACAACTGAATACGATTGGCTGCCGCAAAAAATGCCAGATCGTCTTCGGTTCCTATCCCGGTAATGGCATTAAACACTACCACGGCCTGTACCAAACTCATAATGGTGAGAATAAATCCGGGAAAGCCCATTTTGGCAATCGATGAGAATACCGACTGATCGTAGGTAAATGAATGGATGTCAGCTTGAAAAGAGGCTTTCCCTCGCTGGAAATAGAGATAACCCGTTAGGCAGTACACTAGCATCCCAATATTGGTCGCCCAGGCTGCTCCAGCTACGCCCATATCCAGGTAGTATATAAAGATTGGAGTCAGTACTAAGTTTACGCCCAGCCCGTAACTCATCATAATGGCCGCTTCTTTCATTTTGCCTTCGGCCCGCACAATGAAATTGAGTCCCAGTCCGTAAACCCACAGTGGGGAAGCTAGTAGCGTTATTTGTAGGTATTCTGTTCCGTAGGCTAACACCTCACCTGAACCACCCATAGTCTGGATTAGACTATCGGCGAATACGTAGGCGGGTAGCGCGAATAAGCTGGTCGTTAGCAGCATGAATAGAGTAGCGTTTCCTATTATTTTTCGTTGGGTTTCCTCATCGTTTTTACCCAGAACGATACTGAGCAGATTGCCCGCGCCGGTACCCGCCCAGGAGCCCAACCCCATCATAATAGCGGTGAGCGGGTAAGCTAGTGCTACTCCTGCTAGGGCCGTTTGGTTCATCAACTGACCAATGTAGACCGTATCCATAAAAGCATTCAGTCCATACAGTACCATTGCCGCAATAGCAGGTAGGGAGAGTTTCCACATTACCTTGGTCAGATTTTCCTGAAGCACCAGATTCTTTTGTCGATCTTTTATATCCATGTAGGTTGAAATTTCAATAGAATAGTGTACAATTGTCAGTATCATGAACCTAGCAGAAGGCTAGGTTGCTACGTATATTATGCCTAGTTTTTTATCAAGGTGAGTGAAAAATTTTGTTTTGTTGAGCTTTTCACATTAGTGCGAATCTTATCCCATGCTGCCAATTTTTTCTTTAAAGTCATTCCCTCACCGAAGGCTCTTTCGGCGTGCTTATTCCAAGTCCCGTAAAAAAACGGTGCGGCTTTGATTTCCTGCCAGGTAGTGAAACCAATGATATGGATTACATCCCACTGGGGCATATTCTCGGATGCAAATAACCGCTGTTCCAGCTCGAAGCCAATAAATCTCCCGGCCTTGTCTCTGCTGTATAAATCCCGCATGGCCGGACCAGAAAAACGATATTGGTCTTGGTAGTATTCATCTCTTGCTTCGGGATTAGAAAAAACATACTCTATAGTTTGATGCATTTTAGACGCTCTTCTAATCCCATCCTTCATGGGGTAAAACATATCCAATCCTTTCTGAATTTTCATCAAATCCAATGAGCGAAAATATTTTTTCAGCGAAGAGTTCTCAATTGAAGAAAGTAGAGAAGTGAGGATTTCAGCATGGTATTCTTCAGCCGTTGGCATCAGAACCACGCAATTTGTCCAATGCCCTTTTTCTTCTTTGTAGTTTAAGGGCTTGTGTTTAAAAGGAAACACTTCGCTGATGAGTTTTTTTTGGTGCAATGCGGCTACCGTTGAATGTAAATCTTGTTCATAGTTACTCCAAAAAGCACTTTGATCATCAGCTTCCCACGTTAAAACTAATGCTTTTCTCGGCTCTCTCATTTCAGTGTCAGTTTTACTCTTGTCATAAGTTAAATCCTCAATAAACACGAAGAACACTAAGGCTGTTATCGATAAAAAAAATATTGATAATAGCCATTTGAGTATCTTTTTCATATCACCTTTTTCAAACTGTCTTCCTTGTAGTCTTCCAGCTAGACGATCATGCAAACCATCAATACAAAGATAGCAATTTATATTAATCTAAAAATATATTTAGATAAATCTAAAATATTTATTTTATTGCATTACTAGCCTAAAGTGAGCTGGGCTTATTTGCCGATAGTTCAAGATAAATTAATAATCAGTGAACATATTTAGCTTTTTTATTTAGAATTATTCTAAATAGTTATATATTCCGCAAAGAAATAGGTTGAATGCGCCTAGGAGATAACCCGATACGGAATAAAATCTACGCTAAACGGAAAAAATGAAAGTACGACTGCACGCCACCGACCTGATTGATAACTACATTGAACATCACTACCCTCCTGGTTTTAACGATGAAAAAAAGATCATTACCGAACGTATTCATCGGGCCGATCCCTGGTTAGGACACGGAAAGTATCGGGAGATGTATTTTGAGGGAATGCACATTGGCTACGGAAGTCTAGCCCCCGAACAAAATACCCTTCTTCACTTTGAGAGCGATTTTGAAACGGTGGAAATGCACTTTGCCCTCGGTGGGCAGGTGCAGACCACGGACTTGCAAACCCGCAAGCAGTACACCTTTGGTCATAATGAGCATAATATTCTGTACGCTGCAGGTTTTAAAGGACAGTCAATGTGGGCCTCCAACCCTCCTATGGAAGTATTTGAAGTGAACATGATGCCTAGTTTTTTTGCCAGGTACTTACCGGAACATTTGGCCTTTGAGACCTTCCGAAAAGCACTTACCCAACAGCGGACGGACACACTTGCTGATCAAAATCGCCCCATTAGCACCCGTATGAGGATGATCATTCACGAAATAATTCATTGCGAGCGAACCGGATTACTCAAGAAAATGCTGGTTGAGGCACGGGTTATTGAACTACTGCTACTACAAGTAGAACAGATGATCGCTGACCATGATACTCCCCTGAAAACTTCTTCTAACTGCTTAAAAAAAGCTGACATAGACCGGATGTACGCCGTCCGGGACATCATCGAGGCCAATTTAAACAACCCTTATTCGTTAGGGGCCTTAGCTAAGCAAGTAGGCACCAACGAATTTACACTTAAGAAAGGGTTCAAAACATTGTTTGGCACCACCGTTTTTGGCTATCTTCATGAAAAACAAATGTTGCAAGCCCGTAGTATGCTGTTAGATGAAAAAGACAAAACAATCACTGAAGTTTCCGAACAGTGCGGCTACCAGTATGCATCTCACTTTACGGCTGCTTTTAAACGTCGATTTGGAGTAGTTCCCAGCCAGTTGAAGAAAGGATTTTTTAGTACGAAGTAAGTTGGGCCATTACTCTCTCCTAATTTTTTGTAACTACTTGCTTACCAAATACGACACTCTGATTTTTTCGCCGCAACATACTACTCTAGTATCATCCTCAACTCTATGCTAAGAGTCTGCTTTTGTAATTTCTTAGGTGTATAACGTCATCTTATAGTTTTCTCAAAGTGGACTACCAAGTCGCTCAAACTAGCGGTAGTCTTTGACAATATCAGTATATGTGGTATTGGCATCTGTGTCGTAGTAAGTTTAACATTTATACTCGATAATCTTTGTTCAAGTATAGAAGATTGTTTAGGAATGAACACGCTGGATTTTTGCTAAAATGATGTTGATGAACGCTAATTGTATGAAACTGATAGCAGAAGCTACCGTTTTCTCATCATCTTTAGACAATCTTCGGTAAGCATTCAGCCAACCGGACGTCGTTCGCTAAAACTTCTCTCCACTCGCCAGCGGCCTTTCTGTGGAATATAGCCCTCTATGCTTTCTGGCTTTTGTATACTTTTATTTGCTAGCCATATAGTTCGGCTGCTACGGTAAATTCGCCCCGGTAGGCTTTATGAGCACAAATAAGAGCGAGCCGATCAAACGGTTCTAATTTCCATAGTAATTCAATATCCTCTATACCATCGTGGCAATAGGCGGTACTTACTCCGATAGCCAAGGGGAGGCCCATTTTATCTACCACCAGATGACGTTTTCTCCCATTAATCTGTTTGTGGCCATCCACACTCCGGTTGTTAGATACGAAGAGTACTGTCCTCACGCTCTGGCTACCGATAACACCTTGTGAGGGATTTTCAGACTGCCCAGCCAGTACCCGAACGACTTTCTAAAGATGAAGCTTGCCAAAAGTTCAAAATAAGCTGTAGATTACTACACCAATGTTACTATTCCTGAATTAATAAATCAGTTCTCTTGTAGCCGGGCGACACTTTACAAAATGGTGAAAGGGGACTACTAAAGATATGTTATAAAGTTACTTTTCAGGCTAAAGCGAATGTTATCAGACAAATTCGGTCTTCTTGATTTCTGAGAGGTAAAGCAATAACCATTAGACTGTAATATCATGACAAAGAATAATCTACTGCTAATACTATTGGTGGGACTGATAGGTTTATTTCATTGCTGTACTACCGAAAGTGTCGAGGGGTCGTGGGACTACACGCTTGCTTTTTCATCTGACTACAATAGCTACGGGACAATGAACATTGAAAAGCAAGGGGGCAACTATACCGGAAGCCTGATCTCTATCGACCAAGGAAACATAAGGCTTGACAATATTAAAATGAATGGAAATAAATTGAGCGGTAGCCTAGTCATCCGGGACAAGGAATCAATCATACAGGGCGAGTTTGTAGGTGAAACCTTTTCAGGCAGTATACTGACTAACAACGACACATTTACGGTAAATGCCACCCGAATTATTGATAATTTTTCAGCAGAAAACCTGCCTGACGTGCAGTACATTCTGGCTGAATCTGATCTCGCCGACTACGAACATGACCTTGACCATACTACCCTTATTACATCTTTTAGCGAAGATAATTACCAACGCGGAGCAAGAATCTACAATGCCAACTGCATTAATTGTCATGGCAACCCGGACAACGAAGGCTCTATTCCATTATCCCTTAAATTTTGGGAGCAACCGTTCAAAGCGGGAAATGACCCCTATACTATGTATCATACCATTAGTAGGGGCTACGGGTCTATGCCTCCTCAACTAACCTTAACTCCCCAAGAGAAATACGATGTCATCCTTTACATTCGTGAGCATTTTATCCGAAAGAACAATCGGAAAGAATATTTTTCGGTAAGTCCAACCTACTTGTCTGCTTTGCCAGACGGTTCATCTACTGGTCCTGCCGCTAAACCCTACCACCCCTGGTCAGATATGGATTACGGTGATTTTTTCATCAATACCTACGAATTAGTCGACGCTGAAACCGGACCCAAACGCTTCCACTCTCCGGGGCCCCGACCGTACCCAGATGAGAATTACCTGGAAAATAATTTTGCCTACAAAGGCATTGCCGTTCGTTTAG
>ERZ1740058.338-NODE-338-length-39049-cov-29.204647_pt1 | contig 39049 bp, 32 predicted proteins | sample MGYA00581745_ERZ1740058 | MGnify/ENA primary metagenome ERZ1740058 (study PRJEB43018, sample SAMN04849742) | marine metagenome | isolation source: floating plastic debris | place: Pacific Ocean | collected 2008-08-30 | study: EMG produced TPA metagenomics... | reverse complement strand
ATGATAACCAAGATAAACCTACCGGAAATTACTACGGTGGAACATTTGTAAGAATAACGCAGTGATAATAGCCTATTGAGGTAGAGTGAGTGGTTTGCACCATGTCTGATTACTGACGATATTGAAGAATGATAAGTCTCCTTGTTTATGGATAACCCTCGCTACGAATGGTTCTTTAAGTATAAGCTTTACCATCTGCCCTTTTGGATGCTCTATCATTATCTGTGGTGGGCTTTGGGTATCGGTAGTATTTGGGAAGCGGCTAATAGTATCTTCTTTTCGGTATACTCATTCAAATACATCTTTTACGTGCTTTTCCAGGCACTGGGAGTGTACTTTAATCTGTATTATCTAATTCCTAAGTTTCTGGAGAAAGGGCGATACGGTGCATACGTCAGCCTATTGATACTGACTTGCGTAAGTACAGCAGCTTTTATTATTAGTGGTTATTACGCAAGTGCTTGGTGGTCGGATCAAACCTTTGAGGAGTTATACAAGGTAAGCTCCGACCAGTACTTTTATCTCTTTAAAACTAATGCGCTTCCCTCTACCGTGGCTAGCATGACATTGGCCATGAGCATTAAGCTTACCAAAAATTGGGTGCAGGCTCAACGTAAGCAACAAGCTTTGGAGAGAAAGCAGCAAGTACTGGAAAAGGAAAAACTAGAAACTGAGTTAAAATTCCTTAAATCGCAGTTTAATCCGCATTTTCTCTTCAACTCCATCAACTCTATCTTTGTGCTTATCCATAAAAATCCAGATGAGGCTTCCGAATCACTCGCTAAGTTTTCGGACTTATTGCGTTATCAGTTGTACGAATGCAATGAACAACACATTCCGTTGGATCGAGAGTTGGCGTACTTGGAAAACTTTATAGAACTGGCTAAGCTTCGGCAAGATCATCACGTTACGGTGAGCGTAAACTTAGAGCCTATCCGTTCGGGAAACTTGACGATTGCACCCTTTCTTTTGATGCCTTTTATAGAGAATGCTTTTAAACACGTATCCCAACACCCGGATGATTCAAATTGGATTTCTATTAACATCGCGTTGAAAGAGTACCAGCTACAAGTAGATATTGCTAATAGCACAGCTGAGCTAGGCGAGTCGCTGGATGTAATGAGCCACTACGGTGGTATTGGGCTAAAGAATGTTCGGCGCCGACTAGACTTACTTTATCCTGAAAAATATGACTTGTCAGTACAGACAAACGATCAGCAATTTAAAGTACATCTTACGCTTGAGCTTCAACCGCAAGCCTACGCTACCCAGCCTGATCTTCTTTTAAAAGAAAACAGTATTTAAATGGTACTACGATGCGTAACAATTGATGATGAGCCGTTGGCGAGAGAGTGTATTGCGAACTACGTACGCGAAGTAGATTTTTTGCAATTGGTAGGAACCGGGAATAATCCGGTAGTGCTAACCCAATTACTGGATGAACACGATGTTGATCTAATTTTTCTTGACATTCAGATGCCGGTACTCAGTGGAATTGAATTTCTGAAAATGGCTCAAAATCCTCCATTGGTTATTATCACTACGGCGTACCCCAGCTACGCGCTAGAAGGATTCCAGCTAGATGTGCTAGACTACCTACTTAAACCGATTACCTTCACCCGCTTTTTTAAGGCAGTAACCAAAGCTAAGGACTACCACCACCTGCTTCATCCAACGACGGCAACTGCCCCGAATGCTCCTCCAAATAGCACTGAAACTGACTACTTTTTCATCAAATGCGATAGTAAGTACGAGCGCATCTACTTCAACGATATACTGTACGTGCAAGCGATGCAGAACTATGTGGTAATTCATACGATTCACGGTAAATACATGACACTACTGTACCTTAAAAATGTAAAGGAGAAGCTAGCCTATCAGGATTTTATTCGAGTTCATAAATCGTATATCGTCTCTATCCCGAAAATAGAAGCAATCGAGAATAACGAAGTCGTCATCCAGTCTCACCGCATTCCCATCAGTCGTAATCATCGGGAGGAGGTAATTGAACGCGTTGTGAATAAGCGACTCTGGAAAAAATGATTATTAGCTCGCCAACAGAAGTTATATCTTGCGCGGGTAACTAATCTTTATCCCTTGAAAAATCTCAACTGGAAAACCCTTTCTCAAAAATACCTGCTTCAAGACCGTTGGATTAAAGTGCGGGCGGATGTCTGCGAGATGCCAAACGGGCAGATTATTGAACCCTACTATACACTGGAGTATCCCAATTGGGTCAACGTCACCGCTATCACTCCCGAGCGAGAAATCGTGCTGATTCGTCAGTACCGCCATGCTTACGGTGAAGCTATTCTGGAACTGCCGGGCGGAGCAGTAGACCTCGGCGAACCGGAAATGGAAGCGGTGCAACGAGAACTGTTAGAAGAAACTGGTTATACTGGTGAGAATTGGGAAGAGATAGCACGAGTATCGCCCAATCCAGCAAATCATAATAATCTGTCAATCTCTTTTCTGTGTCTCGATGCACGTAAGACCACCGAACAAAAGCTAGATACTGGAGAAGAGATAGAGGTAGTGCTGATGCCGCTAGAAGAAGTCGAGCAGTTGCTCAACGAAAACAAATTGGTGCAATCTATGCACGTGGCTTCTCTCTTTTATGCTTTCCGCCGCTTAAAACAACTTCACATCTTTTAGGGTGAGAATATCGCGGTTGCTGGTGAGCATACGCTTGGTGCGGAGGTAGCGGTTTAAGTTGAATTCATCGTAGTGTTTCGATTCGGGATCGATACTACTGATTTTTACGTGGGCTTCCAGACCAGGCGAGTGAATAAATTCATCGTTACCAATCCACATACCTACGTGGGTGACTCGTTCGCGAGTACTGTCGGTAGCCGCTCGTCCGAAGAAGAGTAAATCGCCGGGACGAAGACTTTTGAAGTTTTTATCTTCGTCTACTAGCTCTCCAGCGTGTACTTGCTGAGAAGCATCGCGCGGAAGCACCTTACCATTCATAAAGTAAATGGTTTTGGTATAGCCGCTACAATCTACTCCCTTAGCCGAAGTACCACCCCATAAATAAGGTACGCCCATCAGTTGGAAAGCGGTTTCTACTACCGACTCCTCCGTAGCTTTGACCTCGGCGAGCCAGTCATCCAACATAACCGCTTCATTTCGTTTCACGTAGGCTTCCCGCCCGTCGGGTAGTTCCACCCAGAAGACGCCTTGGTTTTCGTCCTTTACCTCCATGATGTTGCCCATTACCAGATCAGAAACGGTATGCTCCATGTTTTCATCCAGATAGGCAAAACCGTAGGGGTTGGTGTAAATGATTTTGTCGGCATCTTGCCAAGTCTGAAAAGTATCGGCATTCATCGGCTGGAAGCTACCCTGCATCCAACTGATGTACTTATCGGGAGTCTGCACTAAGTGCCAATCACCTTGCTTTTTTAGTACCCTGAGTGGCGTACCCATGGTTGCCTGAGTTGCCAATTCACCCGAATGTTTGGGCTGGGAACGGATATTGGCGACCGAAATAGAAACTACTCCCAAAGTATCATCGCCTAGTGACGCTTCAGGAAGCATTTGAATACTATCTTGATAAGCAATGCCAGCACTACTCAAAGCGGCTAGTAATTGCTGTTTAGCCGTAGGCTGATCGGTTTCACCTCTTAAAACAAGCGTATCGCCTTTTTCCACTGGCTCAATGGCAAACAACGCTACTCGTTTATCCGGAGCGTACTCAGTCTTAACGCTGTCGATAATTGGCAGGGTACGTTCGCTCAGAGATGGCCCAGGTTCAGAACAGGCGGCTACCATGCCAATAAGAATTAGATAACTACATAACCTCATTGTCTTTATCATACGTCGATTGGTATTTACTTAAATCGGGAAGGTGAGGTCGTTCGCGAGCTAGTTCGTATTCGAAAATGGCGCGACCTAAATCGGCCAGAAATGGAATTCCCACTTCGCCGTATTCGTAAACACCGTCGTTCAGAATCTGGTTCTCGTTCACGTAAATTACCGCCGTCAGCAAAAATTCAGTGTTGCTCTCAAAATCTACCACATAGGCATTATCGGTCAGGTAACCGTAGGCCATACCGATTTTGTTAAAGATGCGAATGTTCTTAGGCAAGGACTCTTTTGTATCACCAAAGACGAAGAACTTAGCGTAGCTGTCGTAGTAATTTTCAGTAGTATCAGCCGCATAGTTGGGAAAGGTAGTTTCGGATGGTAACTGCGACATGTAGCAGTACAGAAACTGGTAGTCGTCTTCGGTAAGGTTGAACCGCTGGTCTTCAGGAACTGCATTAGGAAAGAGAACTGCTTTCAGCATATCCTGCAAGGTGCGTGCTGCAATGAAATTGTTAGTGGTAAAATCTTTAGGCTCGTTAATCAGCGAGTCGTTCCGCATAAATCCTACGCCCTTGCTTACATTTTGGGTTGGCACCAGAAAATCCCGACTGCTTTCCATTAGCTCTTGCTGGTACAGGATTTTAGCGTCATCGTAGAAAGAAACCGGATTGGTCATACGATTTTGTTCGGGAGTGTTGAAGATGGCTAATCGATGGATGATATGCAGTTGGTCGTAGCCCTTTTCGTGCAGTTTATCGTTCAGATACTCCTGCCCCAGAAATTCATATAGCCGATTGAAAGCATCATTATCGCTGACTAAGAAAATCTTTTTGATATAGTGCGCTACCGACGGCATTCCACTTTCAGAAGTAGTGTCTTCGATCACCCGCGTTTGCCCGTCCGAAGCACTATCAGTAAGCATAGTGGAGTATTTGGTCAGCCCGTCGACTTCCAGCTCGTTCAGCTTTTCCAGGGCCAAAAACGCCGCAGGCATTTTTACCGTGCTGGCCGGATAAAAATAATTATTAGTATCAATCCCGTAGTAGTGGGAGGTAAACGAAGGCTGATTGGCTGAGTCGCGATCAATCTGGGTATAAAAAATCTGCAACTCAAAGGTTTCGGGATGATTGATTACCGAATCGAGAATCGGGTTTTCCCGTTCGGTGAGTATCTGGTAGATCAGATTTTCCGTATCCACGTACTGGGAGAGTGCTACTTTTTCCTCAGTAGTTTCGGAAGTTTCCGATGATTGGCAAGCAAACAATACTGCGCTGAGGTAAAAAAGTATCCAGTGTCTCATAATGATTTACGGTGTTAATATGTATAAGTGCTTAGGTCTCAGGCCATCACCGAAACCATATCTAATACCTTTCTACCTAACCTTTTGTCACCTTTAATAGTAATCTGTTTAGTAACATCATCAGGTCTCAGACTTTTAGAGAAAAGCTTCCAAGAAATTTCAATGGGAATTTCAACGGATGCGGCTGGTTCTTGCTTCGGGTGTGAAGTCAGTAACCAAGCATCTGGTGCTTTGGTTAAAAACCAAGTTCCGCCTGCTTGGGACATAATACTTGATTTAATTACTGTTCCTGTTTCCGCTTCGGTATCTCTAAATGTGTAAGGGAGTGCTTGAAAAAATGTGTTCATCACCGGATAGAAGAACTCTTTAGTTATAATCCCCTCTCGTCTAGTAGCATCTCTGATTTGCTGCTGGTGATGCCATTTCTCAGTGTACTCCCGGGCAGTGTGCATCCAGTTGTAGCTTGTTGATTCACCCGCCCAATCTACCGGAAATATTGCTGTATTCCACGGGTCTAAAGAGGCGAAGTATTCGGAAGTTAACTCACCAGTTGCTTCCAATAGTAATACTAAGACCGATGGACTGATTCGTTTGGTTGCGTTAACCCAATCCGCATTAAGTTGATTAAGCCAACCTACCAAATCCTGATATTCCTGAATCTTGGGAGGGGTCTCACCGAAGTACCGATCTCGTTGAATTGAAAGCGTGCGAAGATTACCATCTAACAAATGGCTAGCGACATCTTTCACTCGCCACTCCTTAGCCACAGTTTGCCTATTCCAATCTTCCGACTCTAGAGACTTTAAAAGCTCAATCAGTTTATTATCCAAAGATTGGAAAAGTGATCGAGTATCTATCGGAATCTTGGATTGCTCCTCCATAGAATTGATTCAACTTACCTCCGTTAGATGTGTAGGGCTCTATTTTCGGTAGCAGCTAAGCTGGCTTCTTTCATAGCCTCAGTAAAAGTGGGGTGAGCGTGCGACATACGGGCGATGTCTTCCGCTGAGGCGCGGTATTCCATCGCAACAACGGCTTCGGCAATCATATCGGCGGCGCGGGGACCAATCATGTGTACTCCGAGTATCTCGTCGGTTTCAGCATCGGCTAGTACTTTTACCAGGCCGTCGGTATCCATACTGGCACGAGCTCGTCCGGAAGCTTTGAAGGGGAAAGAGCCGGATTTGTACTTACGGTTCTGTTCCTTCAGTTGCTCTTCGGTGTAACCTACGCTGGCAACCTCGGGCCAGGTGTAAACTACACTTGGGATGAGTAGATAATTTAGATGGGGTTTTTGTCCGGCAAGTAGTTCGGCTACGTACACGCCTTCTTCTTCGGCTTTGTGAGCGAGCATAGGACCTTTATCAATCACATCGCCAATGGCGTAGATATTGTCTAGCTTGGTTTTCAGATGATCGTCTACCTCAATCTTGCCCTGCTTGTTTACTTCCAGGCCAATGTTCTCCAAACCCAGCCCTTCGGTGTAGGGACGACGACCAACGCTTACCAAGCAAATATCTCCCTTCACTTCTACCGTTTCGCCCTTGCTATCTTCGGCAGTAACCGTTACCTGACGGCTAGTGCTTTTTACTGAAGTTACTTTATGCTTCAATCGGAAATCAAAATCCAGCTTTTTCAGGACTTTGGTAAGCTCTTTAGAAAGCGTTTTGTCGATGAGCGGAGTAATCCGATCCATATACTCGAACACGGTAATTTTAGAACCTAGTCGGGCGTAAACCGAACCGAGTTCTAAACCAATGTACCCCCCGCCGATAATGATCATGTGTTTGGGCACTTTTTGTAATTCTAAGGCTTCAGTGCTAGTGATTACGCGCTTTTTATCGAGTTCAATAAAGGGTAAACTAGACGGCTTAGAACCCGTCGCGATAATCGTGTTTTTAGAAGTGAATGTTTCAGTTTTGCCGTCGTCCTTCTTTACTTCAATGGTCGTTTTATCCTTGAAAGAACCCATCCCATGGTAGACAGTAATTTTGTTCTTCTTCATCAAGAAATCAATTCCATCGGTTGTTTGCTTCACTACTCCGCGCTTACGCTCAATCATACGGGGTAGATCTACTTTCAGGTCTTTCAGGTTAATGCCGTGTTCCTCAAAGTGGGCTTGGGCATTGTGAAAGTGTTCAGTAGAATCTAGTAATGCTTTGGAGGGTATACAACCAACATTGAGGCAGGTGCCGCCTAGTTCGCTATACTTTTCTACAATAGCGGTTTTCATACCGAGCTGGGCGCAGCGAATCGCCGCAACGTACCCGCCGGGACCAGAACCAATAACGGTTACATCAAAATCCATAAGTTTTTATTGGTGATTAATAGTTGTTGTCTGAATATAGTGCGTGTCTATACAAACAGGGCAAAGATAACAAACCCCACTATGAAAGCGAGACTTATTATCTGCTAATTCCCGTTTTCCTGATTGGGAACAAACAAAAGGGTAAGTAAATTTCATTAAAGGTGATACCGATAGCGAGTCACTTGGTGCTGATAAAAATGCCAACGAGTATTGTTACTAGTCAACTCTCATCCCGTAGCTTTACAATTTTATCTCCCTTGAAACTGAAAACAGATTTTCCTTGGAGTTGAATCGTATCACCTGCTTTCAAACCGTTAGGTAAATCCTGAGCAAGCACGCCGAAGTAGTCAATCGTTACCTCAGCCGTATTGTCAGTAATTTGAATGTGATTTATCGTCTGTTTTCGGCTTTTGAACAGTATAGTGGCTTGCTCAGCTTGGAGTTTAAATGCCTCTATTCCCTCCAATTCCATTGTTACTTCTCCCTCAGAAACATTCTGGAAGACTATACTATCATCCAAATGCCTGACCATGCCGGAGACGTCAAAGTTATTATATGCTTCAACATAGTCGTTGATAATTGCTTCCATAGAACTGTTATTGAACTAGCAAACCTACTGCAAAAATGAGGAATACAGTTTTGGGTGTTCGTCTCATTAGATTCCCAACAATAACCGATTGGGGTCTTCAATCAGCTCCTTGATGCGATACAAGAAGCTTACTGATTCGCGACCATCTACAATGCGGTGGTCGTAAGATAAAGCTACGTACATCACTGGGCGGATAACCACTTCCCCGTTAATAGCCACCGGGCGTTGCACAATGTTGTGCATTCCCAGAATAGCTGATTGCGGTTGATTGATAATTGGAGTAGAGAGCATGGAGCCGAAGATACCACCATTGGTAATTGTGAACGTTCCTCCGGTCATCTCATCAATGCTGAGTTTTCCGTCGCGAGCTTTTACTGCTAGGCGAACTACTTCTTTCTCTACTTGGTCGAACGAAAGTTGCTCGGCATTACGAATGACAGGTACTACCAATCCTTTAGGAGAGGAAACCGCTATGGAGACATCACAATAATCGTTGTAGACAATTTCGTCTTCGTCAATCATGGCGTTTACGGCGGGCCACTCCTGCAATGCCTGACAAGCGGCTTTGGTGAAGAACGACATAAAGCCTAAACCAACTTCGTACTTCTCCTTAAACATCTCCTTGTACTTCTTCCGCAAATCCATCACGGGTTTCATATCCACCTCGTTGAAGGTAGTGAGCATAGCCGTTTCGTTTTTGGCGGCCACCAGTCGACGCGAGATGGTTTTCCGGAGTGTAGTCATCTTTTCCCGCCGCTGCTGGCGTTCACCAGATATAGCCGGGGCAGTCGCAGATGAAGATTTTTCTTTAGGAGCTTCGGATGATTTAGAAGGCGTAGGGGCTGATTTCTTTGCTTCAATGGCGTCTTCCTTCGTAATCCGCCCGTCGCGCCCTGAACCTTGCACATCCTTCGGGTCAATTCCTTTTTCAGTCAGGATTTTGGCCGCGGCGGGGGAAGCATGACCGGTAGCGTAGGTCTGACCATTACTAGGGGTGGGACTACTGCTGGTTTGATTGGTTGTTTCTTGCGAAGCAGAAGACGTCTCAGCAGGAGTATCTTGACTTGTGGGGACAGATTCACCAACCTCTATTTTACAAGCTAGTGCCCCTATTTCTAAGGTTTGTCCAGTCTCGGCTACAATCCGTAAAGTACCGGTAGCTTCAGCGGTCAGCTCAAACGTCGCTTTATCGGATTCAATCTCCGCAATTACCTCATCCATTGCTACGTGGTCACCATCACTCTTCAACCATTCTGAAATAGCCACTTCAGTAATGGATTCGCCTACCGCCGGGATTTTCATTTCTACGATCTCGCCAGTAGCCGTTGCCACACCTGAAGGTGCTGGTGGAGTTTCTGCCCTTGCTTTACTTGCTGGTGGCTCGGGTGCAGAGGGCTGGTCTTTTGCAGCATTATCTTCTTCGCTTTTGCTAGGCTGATCGCCCGGCTCAATCTCACAAATAATTGTTCCAATTTCTAAGGTGTCGCCTTCACTTGCTCTCGTTTGTAACACTCCCGCGTGAGGGGCATTAAGTTCAAACGTCGCTTTATCGGATTCCAACTCTGCGATCACTTCGTCCATCTCCACGTAATCCCCATCTTTCTTTACCCACTCGGCAATGGTTACCTCAGTAATGGATTCCCCTACTGTGGGTACTTTAATTTCCTGGCTCATAGTAATTTTTTTCTAAGCGAATGCTTTGTTAATAATTTCTTCTTGTTCTTTAGTATGAAGTTTTCCATAACCCGTAGCCGGAGAAGCACTTGGTTTGCGGGAGATTAATTCAATTTCAGTTTGGCGATACGTACGCAATAGGTACGCCCAAGCTCCCATATTTTCTGGCTCTTCTTGCACCCAATATACTTTTGCGTTTTTGTACCGCATCAGCACTTTGATAAACTGCTTTTCAGGAAATGGATACAACTGCTCCATACGGACAATGGCTATGTCTTTTCGTTTTTCACTTTCCTGGCGTTCTAGCAAGTCATAATAGACTTTTCCAGTGCAGACCAATACCTTCTTAACGGACTTCAGGGTTTTGATATTGGGGTCATCAATCACTTCGCGGAAAGAGCCTTCAGTAAACTCACTAAGCGGAGAAACTACTTTGGGGTGACGAAGCAATGATTTGGGAGACATCACAACTAGTGGTTTTCGGAATGGCCAAGCCAGTTGCCGTCGTAGAGCGTGGAAAAAATTGGATGGCTCAGTGATATTCGCGACTATAATATTTAGATCAGCACTAAGTTGTAGGAAGCGTTCGGGACGGGCGTTGGAGTGTTCAGGGCCTTGACCTTCGTAACCGTGGGGTAGTAGCATCACTAGGCCGCCCATGCGTCGCCATTTGGTTTCAGATGTAGTGATAAACTGGTCAATCATCACCTGAGCTCCATTCACAAAGTCACCGAACTGGGCTTCCCAAATCACTAATGCATTTGGGTTAGCCATGGCGTAGCCAAATTCAAACCCTAGTGCTCCATATTCAGATAATAGTGAATTGTAAATGTGAAATTCGGCCTGATTTTCCGAAATATGATTTAGGCTATTATAAGGCTCATTGGTCTCAGCATCGTTAATAACAGCGTGGCGGTGCGAAAATGTGCCTCGCTGGGTATCTTGCCCAGCTAAACGTACAATCTTTCCTTCTAATAAAATTGAGCCGTAAGCTAAGAGTTCAGCCGCTGCCCAGTTAAGCTCCTTCTTTTTGAAGAATATATCCTTTCGCTGCTTAAACTGCTTTTCAATTTGCCGTATGGGTTTGAATCCTTCGGGAAGCTTAGTTAATGCTTCAGCCACTTGATCAATGAGTTGTTGGCTAACCCCGGTGGATGGTGAGCCTTGAAAATCTTCGACGGTGGCTCTGCGTAAATCGCGCCACTCCTGTTCTACGGCCTGGTAGGTATACGGCAGGGGCTTTTGCTTCACCATATCGAGTCGATCTTGCAACAAACTCCGGAACTCTTTATCCATGTTCTGAGCCAACTCAGCATCTACTTCACCCCGCTCAATAAGTTTTTTATTGTATACCTCCCGAGGGTTAGGATGCCTCGAAATTATATTGTATAGTGATGGCTGGGTAAATTTAGGTTCATCACTTTCGTTATGTCCGTGCCGACGGTAACAAACCATGTCGATAAATACATCGCGGTTAAATTTCTGCCGGAATTCTACGGCTGTTTTTACGCAAAACATTACCGCTTCGGGGTCATCGCCGTTTACGTGCAGCACTGGCGAATCAATAACTTTAGCTACATCCGTACAGTAAACGCTGGTGCGGGCATCGTCGAAATCAGTAGTGAAGCCTACCTGGTTATTAATAACGAAGTGAATGGTACCACCCGTGTAGTAACCTTCCAGTTGCGACATCTGGGCTACTTCGTACACAATACCCTGCCCTGCTACCGCTGCGTCGCCATGAATCAGAATGGGTAGTATACGGTCGTAATCGCTATCATACTCTCGGTCAGCCTTGGCTCGCACAAAGCCTTCCACTACCGGGTTCACCGCTTCCAGATGGGAAGGGTTAGGATTCAGCTTTAAATTTACATGCTTTCCGGTGGGGGTTGTGACATCACTAGAGTACCCCAGGTGATATTTTACATCACCATCACCGTGCGACTGATCCGGGTCAGCCGCTCCCTCAAACTCATTGAAAATTTGCTCGTAGGTTTTGCCCATAATGTTAGCCAGTACATTCAAACGCCCCCGGTGAGCCATACCAATGGCTACCTCTTGTACCCCAAATTCAGCAGCGTGGTTAATGATTCCATCTAGAGCAGGAATGGTTGTTTCCCCTCCCTCTAGCGAAAATCGTTTCTGTCCCAGATACTTGGTATGCAAAAAATTCTCAAAAACTACTGCTTCGTTGAGCTTATTTAGGGTACGCTTCTTTTCTTCGTCTGAGGGAGTGTGCTTGAGTAGCGTTTGTTCGGCCTGTTTCTTCATCCACTCTACTGCTTCTCGATCCCGGATATAGGTGTACTCAAAGCCAATAGTACTTACGTACGCCTTACGGAGTGTATCAATAATTTCTTGTAAGGTAGCGGAGCCAATGCCTACTTCCTCACCCGCCACGAAAGTGGTATTTAGATCATCCTCACTGAGACCATAAAACTCAATACCAAGTTGTGCTTGGCGGTCGCGCCGGGTTCGTACCGGATTAGTATCTGACTCCAAGTGACCCCGACGGCGATAATTTCTAATTAGTTTTTTGACACCAATCTCTTTATTAGCCGGAGTCTGAGATACTGCTGTACCGTTAGTAGCCGCTCCGTTTTTTCCGAAGCGTTCTAAGGAAAAATTAAATCCTTCAAAAAACTTCTGCCAGCTTTCATCTACTGAGTCCGGATCATTTTGATACGACTGATAAAGTTCGTCGATATAGCTGCCATGGGCATTGGAGATATAAGAGTATTTATCCATAATAGGCAATTGATTTGGTCAAAGATAGTTGATCTTAAGGATGAGTGAAAACCGCATATTTGCATACACAAATGCAACTGATTGTCAGATATTTATAATTCAATCTTGTAATTTATAATGTTCTCTATGAATTAGATTACTTAGTAAGTAGATCATAATCTAGTGACTATCTAGGATGACATTTATAATGAGGTAAGTCACCGCAAAACAAATGTTTTTTCGCTTATTTCTGGTTTTGTAAGAAATAAGAAAACTTTTTACGATTTTTTGTCTTAATAATCGTAGTTTTCCCCGCTAATTATAAATTTGTCAACAAAGACTAATTTATTTTTGAATAATTTCAATCAAAAATTGTAAATAACGTATAGTTTGAAAACCCGCGCATATCTACTGAAGCTATCGGCCTTGTTAGTTCCCACATTGGGCGTACTTGGTATGTACTACTTCGTTGCCAATGAAATTGTTCCTACCGAAACCCCGAATCCTACTGACACGGTGACCGTGCAGGCCGCTATAATTCCCGAACCAGAAGAGCCTGAGCCAACTGTATTGTATGGTATTGAGGTAGATAGTTTCAAGGTGGTAGAAGCTAAAGTGCGGCCTAATCAATTCTTATCTCAGATACTGCTTAAGTATAATGTTTCTTATGGCATTATTGATCGCTTGGCCAAGCGGTCCCGTCAGGTGTTTGATGTGCGGAAAATTCGGCAAAATCGCAATTATACATTGCTGTGTAGCGAAGACTCGGCGTCTACTGCGCAATACTTTATTTATGAGCCTTCTAGTCTGGAGTATGTAGTATTTGATCTAACCGATTCGGTGAATATTTACAAAGGGCAGCATGAGATTGATACGCTGGTAAAAGAGTTTACAGGGATTATAGATTACTCGATTTATCAAACCCTGCAAGATGGTGGAGCGTCACCCGAGCTAGCTGCTACGATGGCTGAACTATACGCTTGGCAACTCGATTTATTCAAAGTTCAGAAAGGTGATAGGTTCAAGCTAATTTACGAAGAAGTGCAGATTCGGGGTGAACGGGTAGGGGTAGGTAAGATTTTGGCAGCTCACTTTGAGCGAACAGACGAAGACTACTACGCTTTCTACTATGATCAACAAGGAAAGGAAGAATATTTTGACGAAGAAGGAAATAGCCTGCGTAAAGCCTTTTTGAAAGCCCCTCTACGGTATTCGCGCATCAGTTCCCGCTTTTCCCACAATCGCTTACACCCAGTATTAAAAGTGCGCCGCCCTCATTACGGCATTGACTACGCCGCTCCTACCGGAACCCCCGTACGGGCTGTCGGTGACGGAGTAGTTACTAAAGCAAATTATAGCGGTGGCGCGGGACATTTTGTGAAGATTAAGCATAATGGCACCTATACCACCGGGTATATGCACTTATCTAAATACGGAAAAGATATTCGTCCGGGTAAAAGAGTGCAACAAGGAGATATAATTGGCTACGTAGGCAGTACCGGAATCTCTACTGGTCCTCATCTCGATTATCGTATCTGGAAAAACGGTAAAGCCGTAGATGCCCTTTCCCTGGAGATGCCTTCTTCAGAACCCATTCGAGAGGAGCTTCGTGAGGATTTCGATACATATATGTCAGAATTATTGGATCGCCTCAACCAACTCTCCTACCCAAAGCGACAGTTTATTCTGGCTAATGCTAAAAATAACCTGCAAGTAGTAGATCTGGGTGATCAGAGTTTGTAAAGAATAGGTAGCTTTCTTGCGCAAGGGGTCTTTACACGTACAACGCGCGAATAGTAATAAGACCGAAAAGCTTTATAAGGGCTTCCTTTCGGTCTTTTTTGTATATTGCTAGAGTTTACCTACAATACACAATCTTAATGTTACATTATCGCCTACTGGCAGGGCTGCTACTTCTGAGCATCCCTATCCTTGCTCAACAGTATTCAAATCTTCCGGCAGCACAGCGTATTGAACGGCTTTCACCTCCCGAAACTCCCCTCCGAGTAGTAATTGATACCGATACTTACAATGAAATTGATGATCAGTTTGCCGTAGTATACGCCCTTTTCTCACCCGAGCAACTCGAGGTAGAAGCCATCTACGCAGCTCCTTTCTTAAACAAGCGTTCCACCAGTGCTGGAGAAGGCATGGAAAAAAGCTACGAAGAAATTCTTCGATTATTAGAACGTACCGAAACTTCTGCTGATGGTTTCGTCTACCGAGGTTCCAGGCAGTTTTTAACCGATTATAACGAACCTGTAGAAAGTGATGCCGCGCGAGACCTAATTGAACGGGCTATGAGCTCGGACAAGCCATTGTATGTACTTACGTTAGGAGCACCCACCAATGTAGCTTCCGCTATTCTGATGGAGCCCAGTATCATAGAAAAAATTGTGGTAGTTTGGTTAGGAGGCAAGGGGTTGAATTGGCCGTTTGCCAGTGAGTTTAACTTACAGCAAGATGTGATGTCTTCTAAGGTGATGTTTGACTCGGGAGTACCGCTAGTACAGATACCTACTCAACCTGTCACCTCCCATCTCTTACTATCAATTCCTGAAGCTGAGAAATACCTGAAAGGACAGGGTGCAATTGGTGATTATTTATTAGAAATTTTTAGCCAGTATCCCAAAGAGGTCAATGCTAATGAGTACGCCTGGTCAAAGGTAGTATGGGATATATCAGCCATAGCCTACGCAATTAACCCCGACTGGTTTCAGACTGAACTACGCCCTGCTCCTATTTTGACGAATGAAAAGACCTACAGCTTTGATAATCGTCGTCACCTTTATCGAGTGGTGACTCACCTGAATCGGGACAAAATATTTGGTGACATGTTCCGAAAAATTGAAGTACAGGTAGCTAAGGGGCAATAAATAAATTTCTGAGATGCTTATTATTGAATCATACACCACAGCAGTGATTCTGCTGATCATCACCATGCTATGCTGGGGTTCTTGGGCGAATACTCAGAAGCTGGCTACGCAGAAGTGGCCGTTCCAATTATTCTACTGGGATTATACCCTAGGTATTGTAGTATTATCACTGATTTTTGGCCTGACAATGGGGAGTAATGGTGAACTAGGAAGAAGCTTTTGGGAAGACTTGCAGCAAGCCGAAGGTTCAGCGTTGAGATCAGCCTTTATTGGGGGTGTAGTATTTAACATCGCTAATTTACTACTGGTAGCCGCGATTGATATTGCCGGAATGGCAGTCGCCTTTCCAGTGGGAATTGGCCTGGCGTTAGTACTAGGAGTAGTAGTGAACTACGTGGCTGTACCAGTAGGTAACCCTTGGTTGTTGTTTGGTGGGGTGTTGTTAGTCACAGTAGCTATCGTATTGGATGCTTTGGCGTATCGACAAAAAGAGAAGGGAGCTTCAGTTTCTAACCAAGGTTTGTGGTTATCAATTATTGCTGGAGTACTTATGGGCTTTTTCTTCCGTTTTGTGGCGGCGGCAGTAGCTACTGATTTTGAGTATCCACAGGAAGGACTGATGACACCCTACACCGCAGTATTTGTGTTCTCTATCGGGATATTTCTATCTAACTTTCTTTGGAACACTTTCTTCATGTACCGTCCGCTCAAAGGCGAAAAGGTGACGTACCGCGACTATTTTTCTCAGGGAACGCCGCGTTTGCATCTGATTGGAATCTTGGGTGGAGCCATCTGGTGCGTAGGCATGTCGTTCAGTATGCTGGCTTCCGAGCAGGCTGGTTTTGCTATTTCCTACGGATTGGGGCAAGGAGCTACTATGGTGGCGGCAGCCTGGGGTGTTTTTGTTTGGCGGGAGTTTGCCGAAGCTCCTTCTAAAACCCAACGGCTTATCTACGCTATGTTTACATTTTTTATCGTGGGTCTAGCATTAGTGATTATGGCCCGAATTATCTGAAAGATGTAGCGCGTGCTTAAGAACGTTTAAGTATTTCTCCCTAAACCTTTCTCACCAAATGTTAAATAATGTGAAAAGTGTCTGTGGAGAATAAAAAAGTTGTAAATTTCTGTATTACCAAGAAATAGCAGCCGTAAACGAACGTTACTCAGTTATATTATTTTTTCAAACGTCGCCAAAATTACACTTTTACCCTTTCCTACCTATGAGCTCGATTATTGAGACCCAGCACATTGCGAAGACCTACCGCATGGGTGGGGAAAAAGTGCACGCGTTACAAGACATTTCAATTCAAGTCGACCGGGGGGAATATGTGGCTTTCATGGGACCTTCCGGCTCAGGAAAGTCTACATTGATGAATATCGTTGGTTGCCTGGATACCCCCACCTCCGGCACCTATATTTTGAATAATAACAATGTAAGTGATCTTTCCGAAAGTGATCTGGCTACGATCCGGAATAAAGAAATTGGCTTTGTCTTCCAGACATTTAATCTACTGCCTCGCTCTACCGCGCTGGATAATGTGGCCTTACCACTGATCTATGCCGGAATTGGAAAGGCTGATCGGCACGAGCGCGCGATGGAGGTGCTCAGTAGTGTGGGATTAGGCGACCGAGCCTACCATAAACCTAACGAACTTTCGGGAGGGCAACGGCAGCGGGTAGCAATTGCGCGGGCACTTATCAATAATCCCAGTATTATTCTGGCGGATGAGCCAACGGGAAATCTCGATACCAAAACATCTTACGATGTAATGGATTTGTTTCAGGATTTGCACGATCAGGGGAACACCATCATTATGGTAACGCACGAAGATGACATTGCTCACTACGCTCACCGAATTATCCGTCTAAAAGACGGATTGATTGAGATGGATAAGGTTAACGAGAAAATTACTCGTAACCAGGTTGATTCGGCGGTTAGCTAGGTGTCAGTCAGAAGTATTAAGAACAATAACCTCTCATATCTATGTTGAAAAAAATTGGAATTCCCTTGGCTATCGTAGTCATGCTAATTGCGGGCTACTTCATCTTCTTTAGTGGATCAAGTTCTGAAGAAGGAGTTGATCTACTTACTAAAGTAAAGCGCGATGATTTACAAGTAGACGTAACTGTTACCGGAGAATTAGAGGCTAAGAATTCGGTACAGATTATGGGGCCTACCGGGTTACCTCAAGTTCGGATATACCAGGTAAATATAGATGATATTGTGCCGGAAGGAACCGTAGTGAAAAAAGGCGAATGGGTGGCTAAATTGGATGCTTCTGAGCTAATGGATAAAATAGGTGAGGAGGAATTGGAGGTGGAAGAAAGCATGAATAAGTACGAGCAGACTCGTATTGACACGGCTATCACCCTTCGTGAACAGCGAGACAAGGTTGTTAACCTTCGGTATGAAGTAGAACAGAAACGATTGGTGCTGGAGCAGTCGCAGTTTGAGCCACCCGCTACAATCAAGCAGAATGAACTGGATTTAGAAAAGGCCAAGCGAGCCCTTGAACAAGGGAAAGAAGAATATCAGTTACTACGCCAGAAAAGTGTTTCGGAAATGGCACAAGCCTCTACCAACCTTCGCGATGACCAGCGAGATTTAGACAAACGCAAAGACTTGTTAAAGCAACTTACGATTACTGCCCCGGAAAATGGTATGGTAATTTACATCCGGGATTGGAATGGACAGAAGAAAACCAAAGGTTCGCAAATACGCTCTTGGGATCCTCGGGTAGCTACACTTCCCGATTTATCCTCGATGATTTCCCGCACCTATGTAAATGAAGTAGATATAAGTCGGGTGCAATCCGGACAGGAGGTAGAAATCGGACTAGACGCCTTTCCGGACAAGAAATTAACGGGAAAAGTCACCCAAGTAGCTAATATCGGTGAACAGCGACCGAACAGCGATGCTAAAGTATTTGAGGTAACCATTGAAGTAAATGAGAACGATACTACGCTGCGCCCCGCCATGACTACTAGCAATGCTATTATCACTAACTATATTGAAAATGTGCTACTGGTTCCACTGGAAGCGATTCACAGCCAGGGAGATTCATTGACCTACGTTTTTAAGAAAAATGGTTTATCTACTGTAAAACAGCAAATCGCGCTAGGACCCAAAGGAAACGATATGGCAGTAGTATCCGAGGGGCTAGAAGAAGATGACGAGGTGTTTCTTTCTATTCCGAACAAGGCTGACGAAAAACCCATTGCCTACCTAGAAGAAGAGCCCCAACCAATAACAGATCGGGGCAATGATTGAAAAAGCAATTGCTAATTTCTCGCTAGCCCTGGAAGCGGTTTTAGCCAACAAGATACGTTCACTACTTACCGCATTAGGAATTATATTTGGGGTGGCGGCAGTTATTGCTATGCTTGGCATTGGTGAGGGAGCCCAGCAGGAAATACTGGATCAGATTCGGCTCATCGGAGTAAATAATATTGTGATTAGTCCTGTGGTTGAGCAGACTGAAGAAGATTTGCAAGCGGATATGGGTTCTGCCCAAAAGCCAAAATTCTCACCGGGCCTTTCCCTCTCAGATGCTGAAAGTATCAGCAATATCATACCCGGAATTGCGAAGATCAGTCCAGAGATCATCCTTGACAAATACCTCATTACCAACGGAATCCGCCGTTCGGCTAAACTGGTGGGGGTAAATAATTATTACTTTGATATTGCCAACTTTCAACTAGCTAAAGGGAGTCTTTTTAGCGAGCGGCAAATGGAAGATGGTGACCGGGTATGCATTATTGGGCAGGGAATAGAAACCCGATTCTTCAGTGAGCAAGACCCAATTGATAAGTATATCAAAGTAGGTAACCAATGGTTGAGGATTGTTGGGGTATTAGAACCTCGCTTGATTACCGATGAAAACATCAATCGGCTAGGAATACGGAACTACAACATGGACGTGTATGTGCCAATTAATACCGTATTAATCCGTTATCGGGATCGCTCATTGATTACCCAAGCGCAAATTGAAGCAGCTAAGCAAGATAATAATGACAATCAGGATGCCTCAGTTAGTGCCGCACAAGAGCGAAAGAACTATCATCAGATTGACCGGTTGGTTGTACAGACAGCGGAAACCAATACCCTCAGTCGGGTAGCTGAAGTGGCCTCTCGCATGCTAGAGCGGCGGCACTACGGAATGGTTGATTTTGAAGTGACTATACCGGAGATGCTAATCAAACAGCAGCAGCGAACCAACCAGATTTTCAACATTGTGCTAGGAGCCTTAGCCGGGATTTCTCTACTGGTTGGTGGTATTGGTATTATGAATATTATGCTAGCCTCGGTAATGGAACGAATCAAAGAGATTGGTCTACGCTTAGCCGTAGGTGCTCAAAAAACGGATATTATCGGGCAATTTTTGTTTGAGGCCATCCTTATCAGTATCAGCGGTGGCTTAGTCGGAATCATTCTAGGGGTTCTTATTGCGATGAGTATTTCCCGTATCGCTGATATTCCTACTGTGATTACTCCTTTTTCCATTATTCTTTCATTCGGCGTAGCGGCTACCGTAGGTTTGATCTTCGGAATCGCCCCCGCTCGCCGAGCAGCCAACCAAGACCCTATCACCTCGCTTCGCTATGAATAAAACGTACTGGCTTTCATTTTTTCTGCTACTGCTCACCCTAAAACCAGCCGTAGCCCAGGACTCGCTTGCCCGACAATACGATCTATTTGAGATCGTAGACATTGCCCTAGGCCGCTCACCTGATGCGCTATTAGCTGAAACCCGCCGGGAAAACCGATACTGGCAGTGGCGAGCTTTTCGCTCTAATTATATGCCTAGAGTAGTTTTAAGAGGAACCTTACCAGATTTTAATAGAGAGAATGATGCTGTGCAGCAGGAGGATGGAACAATAGAGTTTAGGCCAGTCAGTCAAAGCTTTTCAGAAATAGAACTAAATGCATCACAAAGGATAGGCTACACAGGCACGTTGCTATTTTTAAGCTCCACTGTCCAACGCTTTGATGACTTTGAACGCGAAACATTACGATTTAGCGGAGACCCAGTTTCAATAGGTATTTCCCAAGAATTATTTCAGTACAATGAATTAAAGTGGGATCGTTTAATTGAGCCATTAGAATATGAAGAGTCTAAGAAAGAGTACACCGAAGATGTAGAACAAATAGCTATTGAGGCTTCAGAAGATTATTTCAATGTACTTACTGCTCAAGTGAGCCTAGCGGTTGCCACCAAAAACCTTGCTAACGCCGATACAATCTACCAAATTGCCGAGGGGCGTTACAATTTAGGTACAATAGCTGAGAATCAATTACTTCAGCTCGAACTAAATCTAATGGAAGCTCGACAAGATGTAGCCCAGGCGGAACTTGACTTAGAGACATCTACTCTAGAGCTTAAATCTTTTATTGGTTTAAATGAAAACACGAGTATAGTACTAGCACTTCCTGATGATATACCTGATTTTAAAGTCGATACCGAAATCGCTATTCAGGAAGCATTCAAGAACAGGAGCGATGCGGTAGCTTTTGAAAGAAGACTTAGGGAAGCTGAGAGTGGAGTAGCTCGAGCGCGAGGAGACAATGGGCTGAATGTTAACTTATTTGCCACTTATGGTTTAACTAATCGGTCAGAACAACTTAATGGATTATATGATAATCCGGAAAATCAGTCCCGCGTTAGAATTGGTTTTGATATTCCTGTTTTAGACTGGGGTCGGGCTAAGTCTAGGATAAAACAAGCAGAAGCTATCTATCAACTGGAGCAGTATACGGTAGAGCAGGAAAAAGTAAATTTTGAGCAAAGGGTTTTTACCCAAGTGCGAACCTTTGATATGCTGCGTAACCAGATCGAGATAGCCGCCACTGCTGATGATATTGCCAACCGCAGCTACGAGATTGCCAAGCAACGTTATTTAATTGGTAAAGTAGATATTACGGATTTGAATCAAGCCCTGGCTAAAAAAGATGATGCCCGGCAGCGCTATATTCAATCGCTCAACGATTTTTGGCAGGCGTATTATACTCTCCGTCAGCTCACCCTCTACGATTTTGCCCGCAACGAACCGTTGTACGTTGATCAGCAGTAGGAAACCGGGTCGACAATAAGTAAGTGGACAAAAGAAATCTGGTACAATCTCCCCGCACCTGTTGCACCCAGCGTGGGGCGGGGTCGTCTGCTTATTGAGCTAGAGACCCCGGAATTAATCCGGGGAAATGCTGAAAGAGCTTTACTCGAGCTCTCAATACAAATTACAGTAGGGATTTGATTGCCGTATCATCCTAAAATACTTTAGTCAATACCGATGAAGAAATATACCAACGTATTATTTACGCCGTAAACCTTATTGCGTAGCGCGGGGGAGTTAGGTTTACGCCCGTCGATGGACTGTTCCGCCTGAAAATTGCATTAAAAAGCGATCGATTACACTCCCCTAAGCGGTATAAATAGCAAACGGGTGAAAGTTCTGTTGCAGCTAGACTCCAAGAGGAAGATTACCGTTGATCAACAATCTCTTCTTAGGGTTTTTAGGCAAAACTTTAGACGGCTAGAAGCCTTATTCGGTTTTAATAGCTACCTTTTCTTGATAAACCTCGCCTTGGTAGTGGATATGTAGCACGTAGATACCCGGTTTTAAGTGATCGACCATAAACCGATTTACTTTCTTCTTATTTCGTATAGTCTTTAATTTCGCATTCTGGGGATTGTACAACTCTAATTTTACCTCATCCTGTAGTTTTTCAGTGCTAGTTGCACTGTAAGTACTATTATTAAGTCCTAGCTGATTATTTTCGGTATGGGCAACATCAAAGTACTGATTCGTAGGGTTGGGGTAGATGGCAAAATTACTGTTTCCGCTTCCGCAGTTTAGGGAAACTAGCTTGTCTCGATAGCCACTACGGTTGCAGCCATCGAATGCCCGGGCTTCTACTGTCATTTGACTTGGCCCACACGTAGGGGTCACGGCTATTTCCCTGGTGTTGCTAGAGGTGGCGGTAATGGTTCCCCCCGATACCCGCCATTCGTAAGTGATTCCGTTCACCGGATTGCCAATAGTAAAAGGAATAGAAGGAGGGAAACTATTATTAAAACTAATGCTATTGGGGCCATTTATATTGGGACGACCGGGTGCGCCCCCACTTTGCACATTTTTGGGTAAGGCCGACACAGTACAGATTCCGGTACCCACTTCTACGTCTATTTGCCCTCCTCCTGAGCCAGTGCTTCTGATGGTTACAGTAGTAGACGTAGCTCCCGAAACGATGGCTAAGTTGCCCGTAACCTGCCACCGAACAGGTAGCCCACTGCTACCGATCACCTGGTAGGTAGTATTGCTATTGCATACTTCATTGGGTCCATTAATGCTAGGGTTAGGCGGAACGGGGCAGGTAGATACTTCTAGCGTATAATAACCCGTTACGTTAGGCGAGCGATTAATCACCTCAACAAAGTAATTAGTACCTGCCGGTAAGTTACGGATGATACGCGAAAAATTGCCACTGCCACCGTTGTTGTTGCTAGTGATCAAACTGCCCACTGTTCCGGGATTAGTAGAGCTGTTGCTGGAGGCATTATAGAGCCGAAGTTCAGTATCAGCGTTGGTTTGACCAGAAACTCCGCTGGTTTCAATACGAATATTACCTCCGCTGCTTCGGAACCATATCCAGTCTACATCACAACCATCGTATTGGTTACTACCTAGGTTATATGCGACACCTGAACCTGTACGGCGGTAAGATTTATGGAAGGTAAGCTCCTCAGGACTATTCAGTGGGATGTTTCTACCTTGTTCGGCGCTATTATTAGGCTCGAAGGTATCAAAAACTACATCCTGGCTTTTGTAGCCATTTTTAAAGTGGCGGTACAACCCTCGTTCTACCCGATGCACCATTACCGCAATTTGGTCGCGAGTGAATATAGTTCGGCAGCGCCTACCGTAAGACATGACGTTAGCCGGGTCAGGGGGCAGACTGCCTGCTGGGGGATTATCATAACGGTCACCCCAAGGGTCTGACTCCGTACCAAAGTAGGGATCGCAAGGTGGGTTTATATCATCATAGTTGCCGCCCGGATCACCATCTAGCCTTGGGTCAGCGGGAGTGTCACAAAGGCCATCGCCGGTTATTGAGCATATACGTACCTGACGAAGGCGGACTATACTAAAGCGACGACGGGAATGATCTACTGGCTCTACGAATTGTCTCTCGATAGCATTACCAAAGAATGGGTTATCCCGAAAAACCTGAAACTGATGGGTGTGAAACAACAGACCCATAGCGTGCCCAATTTCGTGAGCGACGGTGGCTCGAGCACGGGCTTCAATAACGTCTCGTCGCTGCACAAAGATAGCGTCTGAAACAGGATTATACATACCCACATTATTACGGGCTACGTGAATGTTAATAGCTCCCTTCACAAAATTGCTGCCGGAACCTCGCATAAATATGGGGTCGACTGTTTCGTAATCCCGGATGTTTACATAGCGGTCGCTATTGACTCGGCGGATGCCATTGCAGGGAATATAATAGCGAAACCCGGTACCACTTCGCCGATGAATCGCATTCACGGAGTCTACGGTAATTTGAATATCATCATCTCCTGGCATATTTTGATCAGTGCCTGCTCCATTATTGTACACCCAAAATACAAGCGGAATGCGGTAGCGCACCCCAACTTGTTCAACCCTAACTACCGGGTCGGGTGGGGGATAGCCTACACTATCGAGAATATTGTCCAGATACTCCTCATTACCGTACCAAGGCAATTGTTTAAATGCGGTAGTATCCATATCTGGAGTAGTACAATAGTCTGGCTCACTCCAGTTGTTAGAAGTAATATCAGTGGGGGTTACGTGTGTATTGGCTAGTAAGCGAGTGTTAGGCTTAAGACGTATACCTCCACTAAATCGCTCTATATTGACTTGAGCAAATAATGAAAGAGAACATAGTGTACTCAAAGTGAGTAGAGCATAGAAATTCTTAGTCATAATGTAATATAGATTATGGTTTAATTATATCGGCACCATAGTACTCTTTCCCAGATCCACTGGCTACTAACTCATCATTGTAATACGCTTCAAAATCGTCCATGTATTCCGTACAGTCATCCCTGCGAGGTACAAAGAATAAAACTAGTGTATCCACATCGACACTATCCAAGTGTAGATAAAAGCGACGGCGAAACCGTTCATCGTAGCGAAAACGCTGATCACCAGTGGGATCGAGGATAAAATCTGGGTTTATATCATTTCGTCTAGTATCTATATTAGCGGTATCTCCCTCATCGTCTATGATCTCAAGGTCAAAGGGATCGAAACGATCAGGAAAAACATTCTCGCCCGTAGTTTCATCTATCAAACGAAAAGAGAAAGTAGATCCATCTACTAGATAATTAGGTTCACATTGACAGCTTGCGAAGAAGCTCAAGGTAAATACAACTAAAAGCAGGTCTGCAAATGATTTCATAAGTCAAGTATTTTATGATTTGACAATATCAGCAGCATAGTATCCCTTCCCCGATCCACTAGCGACCAATTCATCATTGTAATACGCTTCAAAATCGTCCATATATTCCGTACAGTCATCTCTGCGGGGCACAAAGAATAGCACTAGCGTATCTATATCAGTGCTGTCAAAATATAGATAGAAACGTCGACGAAACCGCTCATCATAACGGAAGCTTTGATCTCCTGTGGGGTCAACTATAAAGCCATAATTGCTGGCACCACCATCCCGTCTAGTATCAATATCTACTGTATCCCCTGCGTCGTCAATAATCTGAAAAGTGAAAGGATTGAAACGGTCAGGAAATACAACTTCACCCGTGCTCTCATCAATCAAACGAAAAGCAAACGTAGAGCCGTCTATCAGATAACTAGGGTCGCTACAACCGCAGTTAGTCATAAAACTTGAGATCATAGTAATTAGTAGTAGATCAGTAAGTCGTTTCATATCAACTGAAATTTTTAATTCCGTGCTTACTTTTCTTTGCTCTTCTTTAGGGCTGCTCGTAGTTCTTCTACTTCGGCACTTAGTTCTTTTACCGCATTAATCAGCACAAAGGTGAGGGCGGTTTGGTCAACGGTAAGGGTCTCGCTGCCGTCTTCATCTTTAAAGCTACCCACCAAATCGGGAGCCACAGCCTGTAGTTCCTGGGCTACTACACCAATGTATTCCCGATCATCAGCTATCAGTATTTCTTCTTCCACTACTTCATCTCCATCTTCTTCACCTTCGGTAGGCTCTTTTATTTTCTGCTCTTTGCGGGGCTTGTATTTATACTTTTTGGGCTTCATCTGCTTTACCAGAGCTAAACCACCATTATATTCTTGTATGTTGCTTTTTAGTTTTTCGTCAGAAGTGACGCTAACGTTACTGGCTAAAACATTACCGTTAACGTGTAACCTCTCCGAAGCAACTGTGCGCCCAATGGCTACATTACCATTCATATTCACGTGTAGCCGATAAGAGCCGTTCACCGCAACGTAGAGGCCATCATCTCCATCATCTTGTATACCAATTGCTCCTTTTTTGTTAGGGACAGCCGTTTCAAACCGCATGGCCGAGTTATCGCCATTGTGCGTAACCGTAAGTTTCTTAACCTGCGCCTCACCATTTGTATTGATATACGCCGAAGAAGCAGTGCTAGACTGCATCAGATGTAAATCTGAATTGAGTTCAACTCGGTTATTAGGCATTACCTTTACATTGATTTCGGGAGCGTTTAGTTGAGCTTGAGCCGGAATTACCCATACTGCGAACAAGAGGGCGGTGATGATTGTGCGTGTTTTCATGTGTTAAGGAGTAGTTTTAAGTGAATATAGTAAAATGTATAAGAAACATATTGAGTGATTATGCCTTACGCTTTTTTACAAAAAGCTCATCTTGACAAAAAGGCACAACCCTAGCAGTCACTGCAAAAATGCGTGAAAATTTTGTGTTTAACTATTATGCTAAACGCTTAAACAATAAATGATTTGATTTTTGTTATGAAATTCTGAAGCGTTAATATATTAACTTCAGAAAAAATAGTAAGCATAAACGGCAATTTTTTTCAACTATTTTGATATTCAATCTGGCTTAACTCTTAATCTACTGCCTGAATCGTTTATCAAATAGTTCATCCTGTATTTCCACAATTTTTAACTTCTCGTGCCACGAATGTTGAGGATTAAACAGGTAATTATATTCAGTAGGCGATTGAGCCGAGGGTACACGCATGACCCAGTCAGTTTCATCGCTAAGCCATTGGTTGGTAATTTGGCTCAACTGGGCGGGGTAGGGGTAGTGATGCCATCCTTTGGGTAGCTGGCTTTCCTGCACGTCTCGCACGGGGGCATCGTCGGGAAATTTTAGAGTAATCAGTGCCATGGTCCTAGGGGTTTTTCCTACACTATTGGCTAATACTTCCAACTTGGCAAGTGAAATACTAGAAGAGGTGTATAAAATTTGAGTACCCTTCTGATGCCAACGACCAGCAACGTATAAACCACCTGTACCCTGAAGATCGCGGATACGTTTATGATTACTGATTCGGTAGACGAGCATACTAAACAGTTATGAATAGATCCCCCACTCTAACCGCAATAAGACTTCTTGTACGTGAAATCGCCCTAGAGGGGTAGCTAACAATGCTAACGGAGTTTGTTCGCCTAGGGCAGGAATTTCGCTTTTTAACCAAGTACGTAGGTCATTCTCATTTTCAAAAATCTCTATGCCCTGACTCCAAAGTTCAGCTAGCTGCAAAACCGTCTGAGATTCTATTTCAGAAAGACGTTTGCCGGAATGATAACGCCGTTGCAAAGTGCTTTCCGACATTCCTACTAGTTCGCTCATCTCCCGGTTACCTAGCTGTAACTTCTTCTGTAACTGCTTAAGAGCAGTAATAGGCAGTCCGATTTTAGATAATGGAATTAGGTCTAGCGTAGACCGCACTCGCTGACGATCTTTAGATGGCAGTGCCAATACCTCTTTTAGATACGAAAGTGACCCGGTAGTGAGAGAGGCAGCAGGTTGACTCATATTCATTTGCTTAATAGTAAACAGTCAAATGACTGCTTACTATTAAGTAACGCAATAGGTTATGCATTAGTTGTGGTGGAAATGGGTTTTGTTGCGATTAAAAAAGCCCGGCAGAATTTCTACCGGGCTACATATTCTTCTTGAAGAAACCTCAAGTCTAATTTAAAAACTCAAAGATGCCAGCTACACCCTGACCACCCCCTACGCAGGCAGTTACCATGCCGTACTTCTGCTTACGGCGACGCATCTCATTAATCAGTTGTACAGTCAGTTTAGCTCCGGTACAACCCAGCGGATGACCAAGAGCAATCGCTCCGCCATTTACATTAAGCTTATCCATATCAATGTCTAACTCACGGCCTACCGCGAGTGCCTGAGCAGCAAAAGCTTCGTTGAGCTCAATCTGATCAATATCAGTCAGTTTTAATCCAGCACGGTCTAGTGCCTTCGGAATAGCTTTTACCGGACCAATACCCATAATGCGGGGATCGACTCCAGCTACGCAGTAGCTCATCATTCGGGCTTGGGGCTGTAAACCCAGTTGGTTTACCATTTTTTCAGACATTACTAATACAAAAGCTGCCCCGTCAGAAGTCTGAGAGGAATTACCCGCCGTAACGGTGCCTCCCTGGCGGAAGACAGGTCTCAATTTGGCTAATGCCTCTTGGTTAGTATCGGGGCGAGGACCTTCATCAGTATCTACCACAAATTCGCGTTGCTTACGTTCTCCGCTTTCGTCTACGTAGGTTTCGTGTACAGTCACCGGAACAATTTCGTCTTTAAAGCGACCTTCTTTAATAGCACCCATTGCTCGCATATGTGAGTTGTAAGCAAACTCATCCATATCTTCACGGGACACATCGTAGTCTTTAGCCACTTCTTCGGCAGTCAGCCCCATACTGGTGTAGTACTCGGGATGATCTTTGGCAATCTTGAAATTCAGGGCAGTTTTATGTCCCATCATCGGCACTAGCGACATAGATTCAGTTCCGCCAGCAATAATGCAGTCAGCCATTCCGGCGTGCACCCGAGCTGAAGCAATATTGATCGCTTCAACCCCCGAGCCACAGTAGCGGTTGATGATCATACCGGGTACCTCGCGTCCTAAAGCCATCAGCGAGATCAATCGTCCCATCTGCATACCCTGCTCAGCTTCCGGCACAGCATTGCCTACAATCAAATCGTCAACTATTTCGGGGGTAAGTCCTTCTACGGAACCAACTAGATGATTAATTACTTCCACCGCCAAATCATCGGGGCGAGTGAAACGGAAACCGCCCTTTTTGGCTTTTCCTACGGCGGTTCGATAACCACCTACAATATATGCATCCATATGCTTACGGGTTAAAAGTTTCTACTTAGTAATGACGCAATATACGAAGAAAATGTTCGTCATGCATACTACTTTTGAGTCAATGCCTTTAAGTTTCCGTGAGGTGCTCATGAAAGACTCAAACTACCTCTACTCAGTGAAAAAGGACTATTAAAAAGATTGACTCTATAAGATGTAATCCCTACTTTCAAAGTAGGGATACTTGCTATTTTAACAAAAGATAGGCATAGGACTATTTACTGATGATTAAAATAATATTGATTACTCCGTTCATTTTTGCCACTTTTTTAGTAGCAGCACAAGACTTGGTAAAGTTAGAGAGAGACTCTATACTTCTATTACACTTTGGTAAGGCTGGTGGATTACATCAATGGAAACAACTTAAGAGTTATTATATAAAAAGGAGTAGTCTTACTACTTCTCCCCTTAATCCCTCGCATGAGCGTTCGTTAGACAGTTATTCCACGGGATATACAAACATCTATTTTCAAGATCCCGATCAGTATAGAGATGAACTGTATAAAGACGGCAGAGGAGCTATTCATACATTCATTACTAATCGTGATGAGTCCAAATTATTTCGACATAATATTGAGAGAGAAACTATTCTTCCTAGTATTTACCATGAATCAATTTTGTATAGCCACCACATTCACTCCATAGGAGTTACTCCGATTCTCTTATCGGCTTACGAAAAAGATAGTCTGGAATACGAAGGGATAGTTGATGCTTATGGGAAGATATGTTATATGTTTTTCTCGACTGTTAAAAACCCAGTAGGAAACAATTCTAGACTTGTTGTATACATAGATGTAATTACAAATTTAGTACATGCTACCACTACCACCTCACCAAAAGTAAGACACAAACTGTACACTGATTATCGGGATGTAGATGGCTTTATGGTTCCTCACACAAATACTTCGTATGACAACGGTACTTTGCTTGAGGAATATAAAATATTAGAAGCAAGAATTAACCAACCAATTGATAATCTTCTTTTTGAGGTTTGGTAAATAATTCTATCAAGTAGCTAATCCACCAACACATTACTGATAAAAGTAGACTTCAATACCAGCCAGATTAAGAAAAAGGCGATACCCCAGGTGAGGTAGATGTGGTAAAAATCAGTGGTGTCGCGGTAGCGGGTTTCTTTTATTTCGGCTTTTTCGTAGGTGTCAATCAGGTCGAATACTTCTTGTAGAGCTTGCTTGTTGGATACCCGATAGAATTCACCTTCGCCAATGCGAGCAATCTCACGTAGTGTAGTTTCATCTAGTGAGTTTTCTACATAGCGGGTGTTACCAAAAAAATCCTTTCCAAAGGGTACTTTTCCTTCCTTACCAATGGCAATGGAATAAATCTTTATGGCATAAGCATGGGCGAGTTCGGCGGCGGTAATCGGGTCGAGGTTGCCGGCAGTATTATCTCCATCGCTGAGCAGTACCATTACCTTTGAGGCCTTCTCTTCCGTAGTACGGCCTTCATCAGCATCGCGCATACGGTTAGTAGCCACAGCTAGGGCACTACCGATGGCGGTTCCTCGGCTTTCAATCATATCAAAATCAATCTGCTCAATAAAATCGTAGAGCAACTCGTAGTCGGTGGTGAGGGGCGAGAGGGAGTAGGCGTCACCGGAGAAGACCACTAGTCCAATCCGATCTTGCACTCGCCCAGCAATAAAGTTTCGGGCTACGTCTTTGGCGGCCTCTAGGCGGTTCGGCGTAAAATCCTGAATCCGCATCGATTCGGAAATATCAATTACCAGTACAATGTCAATTCCTTCGCTCCACTGCTCGACTTGCTCGTTGGTTCGTTGCGGGCGGGCCAAGGCAAACAGTAGCAGAGCTAATGTAAGAGCCAGCAGTAAAAACGGAACAAAACGCAACCATGTGAGTGGGTTTGATTTCAAAGCAGTTTTTGGGAAAGCCACCGGGAGCTTCTGACTGGAGCGTAGGCTAATTAGCCAGCGTAGAATGAAAAATAGCGGAATTAGCGGTAGCAAGTACAAGAACAAGCTGTTCTGAAACTCGAAGCTTTCGAGCACGAGGGGCGAAAACCATTCTAACGAAAACCAACTAGCGGTTGCTTCCATGTTTTATATTTCGGTACCGTTGCTCGTAGCGGCGTTGGGTATGTTTTTCTAAATGTTGAAAATGACCGATTAGTTCACCGTTGAGGCGATGGCCGTAGATACTCCGATCAATCGCCCGCAAATCATCTTGCAAGACCTGTTCTTCGGGCAATTTAAGGATTTCTTTAGTCGTCATTTTAGTATACGGAGCGCGTTCTAGCCGTTCCATGTAGTGCTTCCATAATACCAGGGTCTGCTCAGATTGCTCCTGTCCGGGCGATTGCTCAATTTGTTTAAGCTGTTGAGCGAATCTTTCCTGAAAGCGAAGATAATCCTTCCGTAGCCGACGAAGCTGCCACTGCTTGCGAATTTTCTCCCCGAACACTAGGTAAACAATCAACAAAATGGCTAACAAGATGCCTAGCCCAATTAAAAAGTACGGATAATTGAACTGAAGAGGCACATCCTGATGGTTGGTGTTAGCTCGCAAATCCAGCGAGTCGGGCATCTGGGTAATGAGCTGCTGGAGATAAATAGAGTCCGTTTGTGCTCTTATCCGAACGCTATCAATGTTTCCTTCTTCGTCCGCACTAATGATGTAAATAGGCAGTGCTAATTGTTGAAAAGTGTCTAGCTCAAAAGTGGTGAGCGTATATACTACGCTATCTAGGCTGGTAACGCTATCGGTTCGGGTTGGGATAAAAGTACGATCAATGTACTCAAAGGGAGCGAATGAATGATTTTCATCCGGGAATATTACTTCCAATTCAGCCGGGTAGCGAAATGAAAGCGAGTACTGCACTTGCTGTCCGATTTTAGTGGAGTCTTGCAGAAAGTTTCCCGTAGGCTCCAGAGTCTGAGCATACGCCATCCCTAGCCCCAGCAAGAGCAATAAGCAATAAGAAAATATGTAACGAACGAGTTTCACGTTTTTCTACAATGATTGATGACGAATGAATAATGATGAATATATCTCCGATTTATCATTCTTATTTATGGAAGGAAATAATTGATTTTCAGGCACTTGCTTATCATTAATTGCCAGCTGTACATTATTCATTCATCATCGTTCAATATTCATTATCAACTACTTTTACGAATTCGGCTCCGTACCCGAAATAGCTTAATCAACTTAGGTACATAATCTTCGTCAGTATTCACCGGAAGATAATCGGCCTGGTATTTCCGGCAAAACTCCTCTAATGACTGACGAGTATTACCGTAAGTATTGCTAATGCGGTTTCGAAAGAATGAAGAAGAGGAATTGACCCATAGGGTTTTTCTACTCTCTTTATCATAGACAGGTACAATGCCCAAACTCGGTAGTTTGGTTTCCCTTCGGTCTGATAGGTGCGTTATAATCAGATCGTGCTTACGGGCGAGTGCCCGAAGATTATCATCGTAGCCCTCATCAATAAAATCAGACACAAAAATCACGATACTCCGCCGTTTGATAACGTTAAGCAAGTAACGAATAGCATTGTTGAGATCAGTACGCGTGGAAGAGGGACGTAAATTATACAGCTTAGAAATAATCTGATAGGCGTGTTTGTCGCCTTTACTTGGCTTTACGTACACCTCCTTCTGATCCGAAAAGCAGAACATTCCTACCTGACTGCCCTCTTTAATAGCGGATAATGCCAGCACCCCACAAATCTCCTTGCCTACATCTACCTTCTGGTGCCCCTGGTTACCAATTTCCTGTGAAGCGCTTACGTCTAGCACCAAATACACAATCTGCTCTCGCTCTTCACGGTAGGTTTTTACATAAACACTGTGCCCCTTTGCCGTAGCATTCCAATCGATAGAACGTATATCGTCACCGTACTGGTACGGGCGTACATCGTCGAAGGTAATGCCTGATCCCTTAAATACCGAGTGAAAATCGCCCTGCATTTGGGTAGTAATTGCCTTGCGGATGGCAATCTCGTACTTGCGTAGCTTCTTCAGTAATTTACGTACTTCCTCTTTGTTCATCTAACTGGTTCAGGTAGATTTGGCCGGAATATATCAATAATCCTGGTAGCAATTAAGCAGCAAAGGTAACGTTTATTTAAAACCAAACGAAAGAGTGTCCGTTCGGTTCAGGAACATTTAGCCAATAGGTTGTTATGTAAAGGCGATAACTATCGAGTAGAAGCCAAGAGAAGTGCTACCCTCTTCTCCAGAAGCTGCGCGGGTTTCTACTGGTTTTTTGTAGATGACCGAAAGTATTTTTTCAACAAAAACCTCAATTCATTAGTGCACAACAGCAACATAGCGGGCATTTGCCAATTTGGGTGCAGCGTTTACTACTTATTGCCGGAATATTTTTTGGTCTTTGGGTGATAATACGTATTGCTTTGTGGCTGCCCCCAGTACAAAATTTCATTACCGGAAAAATCTCGGAAATTCTGGAAGGACAAATCGGTACTCCAGTCGGTCTGGAAGGGGTTGATATTCACTGGCTGGATGCAGTAGAAATTTACGGGCTTTATTTAGAGGATCAGCAGGAGGATACATTATTATATCTAGGTCATCTGCAGGTAAAAATAGAACCCTGGGCGTTACTGAGTAAGACGCTCACAGTAGAGCAATTACGGATTCAGAACACCTACATAAATATCTATGAAGTACCTGAAAACGATAGCCTGAACTTTGCCTACCTATCCGAAGCGTTTGCCTCGGCGGATACTACTGCCCAGCCAACGGATACGACTTCATCTGGCTTTACCGTAGAAGCTCACCAGTTGTCTTTGAATAATATTCGGGTGGATTTTTCGGCTGATAGCATTGAGGCTCATCTAGCACTAGGTGAACTTACACTACTGATGGAAACTCTCGGATTAGAAGAGCAGCATATTCAGGCAGAAGAATTATCCATTGATGTACTGCAAGTAGCTTTACAACTCCCCCAACTCTCTGAATCAGACAGTACTGCCCAGAGCGAGCCAGAAGAGCCTCTTATTGATAGCCTCAAGAATGTCATCAATCCGTCGGGCTATACTTTCTCGCTAGCAGAGTTCTCTATTAATGATAGTCAAGTTGATTACCAAGTAGGCTCTTCAGCTACGTCAAGTCCACAAATAGATTTTGAGAATTTACGGATTGATAATTTAGGAGCACAGATTGAAGATATCGAAATAGGAGATACCAATGCTGCCCTTAACCTAACACAATTTACTTTCACCGAGCAACACAGTGGATTTAGCCTGCAAGAGTTAGCGTTGAATGCAGTGGTAGAAATGCCTCAAATGCAAGCTACACTAGAAAAGTTAGAGACGGAGCATTCCAACCTAAACGGCAGCGCAGTGGTTACCTTCTCCTTAGAAAAACAGATGGCAGATTTGATCAAGAGCTTGCAATTTAGGTCTAGGCTAGATCAAGCAGTACTGGGGTTAGCCGATGTAACCTATTTTACTAACGCTTTAGATAGTATGCCCACGCTTAAAGATGCTAAAGCGTACCTAGATTGGCAGGTAGAAGCTGAAAATGGCAGTGGTAGTATTCAGGACTTGAAACTACAATTGGCTGATAGTCTGAGCTTGAATGCAAATGCTCAGTTTGAAGAATTAGCCCGGATTGATAGCACTTTAGAAGGAAGTCCCTACGTACAGCTTTCGATTAACTCATTAGAAACTAACCTGGGTTTCATTCGCCAGTTTGTAGGCGATGATGCTGGGCTGCCTCAGCTAGTTAATGATGCAATAATATTACAGGCATCCGCTCAAGGTCGCTTGGACGATATTGATGGCGATATGTCGCTTCGCTCTTCGGTAGGCAGACTGTTGGCTGAAGGCAGTTATCAACAACCGACCAGCGGGGGAATGTACATTGATGCTACAGTAACCGGGCAACAGCTACAACTAAAAAAATTGTTGCAAGCCCTCGGGCAAGACACCCTAGCGCAGGACTTTAATCAGTTGTCTTTTGAAGCGCGGGTTTCGGCTCAGCAGACTGTAACTGCTACCAATACAGCGTTTAGCGAGGCCAAATGGGATGTAGCTATCCATCAGGTCGATTACCGAGATTATCGCTATGAGGACTTGAATATTGAAGGTTATTTGGCGGACGAGCAACTAACCACGTTAATCAATTACGAAGACAGTTTACTCAACTTACACGCTGATGCTAAGCTAGATATGCGTCAGCCTGATCTAGCCTGTCAACTAGATCTACAGTTACCTCATGCTAATTTCTTTCGCTTAAACCTAATGAGCGATAGCGTCATCTTACAAGATTTTCAACTAATAGCCGATCTACAAGGAACTAATCCTGATTCTATTCTGGGCTACGTCCGTGTTCCTTCGGCTCGGGTAATTAAGGATGCTGAGAGGTATCAACTGGATTCATTGGAGCTTACCGCTGAGCAACAGGGCGAAGAGCGTGTCGTTAGTCTCTACTCCGATTACGTAGATGCCTCAGTACGAGGGAGGTTTTCCGTAGCGGAGTTACCTACAGCTATTCAAGATTTTCAGCAGTACTACTTTTACAGCTACCAAGCTCCTTACATCAAACCAGATACGGCGAAGACTTTTGAAGCAGGAGGACAACAATTAGAACTAGGGTTGCTTATCAAAAAAACTCCTTTGTTGGCGCAGGCATTTGTCCCAGCGTTGAAAATTCCTGATACACTAAGTCTAGAAGCCGCTTTTGATAGCCGAGAGAAAAGTTTACGGGTGGATCTGAAAGCACCTCACATTGACTACGGCAGTAATTCTATTGATAGCCTATATCTACATGCGATCACTACCGAACGGCAAATTAATATTGATTTGTTGGCAAGCTATGTGCAGACCAGTGGACTGAATATTCCCCAGTTTAAGATTGTTGGAAAACTTTTAGGCATACCAGCTAAAGGTCAGCCGAAAAACAGAGAGCGGTTATCGACTACCGAACTGGATTTGAATGTGAAGATGGGCAAAAATGAATCGCCCTATCGCCTGGATTTGAATAGCCGGATTCGCTCACGTGGAGATACTATTACAGTGTTGATCGATGATTCAGAAATTGTATTGGATAGTAACAGCTGGGAGTTTTCCGATCGGGGGCAGATTGTCTACGCAGAGAATTATCTGGATATAGACCGAGTGTTTCTGAAAAATGGCGATAAAGAGCTATTCATTTCTACTAAAAATCAGGATAACCGTAGCGACTTACAAATAGCTATTGAACAGTTTGAGATTCGCCCCTTCCTGAATAGTTTTGATTTGGAAGGTTACAATATAAAGGGAACGTTGTATGGGAAAGCTACCCTGGAAGATGTATTTCGGTCGGGACCCATTACAGCAAATTTTGGTATTTCTCGCTTAACTGTACAAGATACAGTGGTAGGTAACTTCAAACTAAAGGCCAGTAAGGTATCCGATGCTGAAGCAGGGTCTAATTTACTAGATCTGCTAGTGACCTTAAGTGGGCCGAACGGAAAGCTAAAGGTTGATGGAACGTATGACTTAACCGAAAACGTAGAAGCGCCTATCAATCTATCGCTAAATTTAGACCAATTTCTACTTGACCCCTGGGAGGCATTTCTGGAAGGACAGGTGAGCGAACTTTCTGGGAAGTTATTCGCCGATTTGAACATTACGGGTAGCTCTATTAAACCTAATGTAGAAGGAAGTCTACGCTTTGGCGATCAAGTAATACTTAAGCCAACCATCTCGGGAACACGCTATTTTATTCAGAACCAGCAACTAGATTTTCTGGGAGAGACACTAACGCTGAATAAATTTACTGTTCTTGATTCCGCCAAAACCCCGGCAGTAATAAATGGATCAATATCTTTTACTGATCTGGTTAACCCAGCACTTGACCTGAGTTTTTCAACCGAGAAATTCATTTTCGTCAATAGTGAAAGCTACGAAAACGAAGCTTTCTACGGAAAAGTCATTGCTTCTACCAATGCATCTGTCCAAGGATCGGTGAATGATCTGATAATTACGGGTAACATGGGGGTAAATGAGGGTACCAACATGACCATTTCGCTAGTATCTGAACCAGAAGAGGTACAACGGGCGGGCTTTATTGAGTTTGTGGACAGTAACGCCTTTTTACAAGCTGATACAGTAAGTAGCGATTCATTAACTACTTTGGATACCTCTTCAGGGAGGGATACTTTATCCATCAGTGGATTCACTTTAGCTACCAATATCCATCTTGATCCAGAAGCAGTCTTTACAATCATTGTCGATCCAGTGCGGGGGGATAAGATTACCGCTGCAGGAGAAGCCGAACTAAAGGTGGATATGAAACCCAATGGCGACCTGAACCTTCAGGGAGTATACACGATCAATCGGGGACAATACTTACTTAACTTTGCCAGAGTGGTGAAGAAAGAGTTCTTAGTGCGCGAAGGTAGTACTATTACTTGGTCGGGAGATGCAACCAATGCCGAAATGGATATTACTGCTGCCTATGAAGTAAAAACCGATCTGGAGCCTCTTTTCCAAAACGTGATAAAGGGTAATTCTAGTTTAAGACAACAAGTTGCTATTGACCGACCCGTATCAGTAGAATTATTAATTGAGGGAACACTTATTGAGCCTCAGATGGCTTTTAACTTAGGCCTACCAGACGCTAATACTAGTGGTTTAAATAACGGTATGATCAGTGGATATTTGGAAAAAATTCAGCAGGATGAAACGCAGCTTTATAAACAGGTGTTCGGCTTAATTGTGCTTAATCGATTTATTCCTATTTCGGGTGGCCTAGGTTCGGGCAATAGCGGCCTGACTTCGGTCAACGACCAACTCAATGGTAGTGTGAGTCAGCTTTTGACCAGCCAACTCAGTAGATTTACTGAGGAATATCTGGGTGGGGTTTCTTTAAGTGTAGATTTAGAGTCTAGTAATCAGCAACAATCTCAAGCATCGTTGCTGGCTGACCGTGACTTGAGCGTAGGGTTATCTAAACGGCTATTTAATGATCGGCTTACCGTTAAAGTAGGTAGCATGACTACTACTGAAAAGCAATCGTCCGGTGATCAGAATATTTACGGTGAATTTGAGGTTTTGTATGAGCTTACCAAAAGTGGGGAATTGATGATCCGTATTTTCCAGACAAATGACCGCGACCAAATAATCAGTCAGATAAACCAACGCCAAGGAGCTTCTATACTGTACAAAAAGACCTTCAACCGGATATTTGAGAATCAGCAGTTACCCGTAAACTCACCTGAACAGCCTGAAGAAGAAAGTATTCCCGAAGTTGATCAGAATGCAACGCCGCCTGATGAGTCTCGTCGTCATCGGGCAAAAAGGCAGTAAAGTTATCGCCTGACCTGAAAGTTAGTGTGGCTTTCCTCATGGCTCTCTTTCACATCTACTTGCTGTACTTTAGCGTGCATTGGACCGTGATGGCACCAAGCAATTAAGCTCTGCAACGATTCCTCACTTCCTTCGGCATGAATTAGCACCGAACCATCCAGCTCATTCTTCACCCAACCATAAACCCCTAGCTGTTGCGCTTTCTCCTGCGTACTTGCTCGGAAAAATACGCCCTGTACTTTTCCAATTACTTGTATGGAATATGCTGGCATATTTTAATAATGATTGATGACTAATGAATAATGTGCTACTATTTATCACATTATTTGCTAATCATTTTTAAAGCGGAAGAGGTGCCAATTCGGTCGGCGCCGGCCTCAATCAGATTAATAGCTTGTTGGGCAGTTTTTATAACGCCTGATGCTTTGATTCCTACGTTTGACGGCAGTACGCTACGCATCAGATGCACGTGATGAATACTTGCTCCTGCATTGGCGAATCCGGTAGAGGTTTTTACAAAATCGGCTCCAGCATCGGCACATAATTTACAAGCAGTTATAATTTCATTGTCGGTAAGATAAGCTGTCTCAATAATCACTTTGAGTAAACAACCGTGCTTGTGTGCCAACGAGGCACACTTAGCAACCTCAATCTTTACCCAGGGCATTCCTGACTTAAAAGCCGAGAGGTTCATCATCATATCCAACTCATTCGCCCCATTCTGAATCGCCAGCTGCATCTCCTGCATTTTGGTTTCCGTCATCTGGTAGCCCATTGGAAACCCGACGACCGTTACCAGTTGAATATCAGCATCACCCAAATCGCGATTAACTTTTTTGACCCAAAACGGTGGAACACAGATACCTACGAAGTTGTGATCCTTGGAAGCAATTACTATTTGATCTACTTCATCGTAAGTGAGTGTAGCTGAGAGTTGGGTGTACTCCAGATAGCGATTTAGGCGAGAAATAATCGAATTATCCATGTTAGTTTAACCGCCGAGCAACTTATCTGTTTATTGATACAAATAATTGCTCACACTAATCAAATCAGCAAACACTCCAGCAGCGGTTACTTCAGCACCAGCTCCTGAGCCTTTTACTACTA
>ERZ1740058.337-NODE-337-length-39196-cov-6.656064_pt1 | contig 39196 bp, 29 predicted proteins | sample MGYA00581745_ERZ1740058 | MGnify/ENA primary metagenome ERZ1740058 (study PRJEB43018, sample SAMN04849742) | marine metagenome | isolation source: floating plastic debris | place: Pacific Ocean | collected 2008-08-30 | study: EMG produced TPA metagenomics assembly... | reverse complement strand
CCTATTCCTCTAGCGCCATGGTCCATATCGCCGAGCATACCCCCATAGACACGCTCAAAAAACAGATACGATGACTCATCTGCATAGCGGGCCAGATGAAAATGGATCTTCACGATATCGCTGAAGGTCTACCGGCAAACCTCGAAAAACTGCCTGAAGCATCGGCCCAAACCTACGAAATTTACTGTCAGCTCGCAGACTTAAAGAAACAGCTCACCACTTTGGAGGCCGCCCAATGAGAACAATCCCTCGAACGCTATCTCAATTCAATCAGCTCAAAGATGCGGAAGAGTATTTTACCTTCTTTGACTTGAGCTACGACCCTAAAGTCGTCAATGTGAATCGTCTACACATTCTTAGAAAGTTCTCGCAGCTTGTACAACAAGAAGATAAAGCTCAAGATGAAGCACAAAAGCTGTCAGCTTATCGCCAAGCCTTTCAAACTGCCTACGATCTGTTCTTGACCTCTAACTCGGTCGAGCAAAAACTGTTCAAAGTCTTCAAGGACAAGCCTCAGAATGTCGTGCTGCTGTCGGATATTGCTGTTGAACCATGAGTAAACCGCCCACCACACCGCCCACCACACCGCCCACCACACCGCCCACCACACTGCCACCTACTACGTTTGCCTCTACTGCGCTCGCCTCTACTGTGCTTACAGCCACTGAAGTCGAGCGCTACCGCCGGCAGATGATGCTGCCAGGGCTAGGAGAAGCCGGACAGCTGCGGCTAAAAAACACCACTGCTCTGGTAACAGGTGTGGGTGGATTGGGTGGAACTGCCGCACTCTATTTAGCAGTTGCAGGGGTAGGTAAGCTCATTCTGGTAAGAGGCGGCGACCTGCAGCGAGATGATCTCAACCGTCAAATTCTCATGACCGATGACTGGGTGGGGAAACCTCGGGTATTTAAAGCGCAAGAGACGTTGAGCGCCATCAACCCTGACATCAAAGTTGAAGCCGTGTGCGAGTACGTTAGTGCTGAAAACATTGGCACGCTCGTACAACAGGCCGATATTGCTCTAGATTGCGCCTTTGACTTTAAAGAAAGAGATTTGTTGAATGCGGCCTGCGTGCAGCACGCTAAGCCGATGGTGGAAGCGGCCATGAACAGCATGGAAGCGTATCTCACCACCATTGTGCCCGGGGAAACGCCTTGCTTAAGCTGTTTATTTCCTGAAAAACCAGAGTGGGATCGCTGGGGCTTTGGTGTACTAGGCGCGGTGTCTGGGACCCTTGCCTGCCTGGCTGCGCTAGAAGCTATCAAGTTGGTTACAGGGTTAGGCAAGCCGCTTTTGGGCCAGCTGCTAACGATGGATTTGGCCCGAGCCGAGTTTGCCAAACGTCGGCCATATCACGATCCTGATTGCTGTGTGTGTGGCTCAAAAACAACCGAGCATCCGGCAGGTCTTGTCTCTACGCTTCGCTGATGAATTCCTCTTAAAACTATTTAAAACTATGACGTTTTCTACCTGCATTTTCTTTTTTCTCACTGTTTGCTTTTGGCGAATTGCCCATAGCTACCGCGACGAAGTTGGCCGACTTCTAGCAGGCGCTTTTAGCGTGGTTTTCCTGGTTATTGGCTTAACAACAGCGTCTGTTCTAATCAAAAGCATCATTTTGCTAGGCGTGCTGCTATACCCTGCGATCGCTCGAAAGCACAAGTCGTTTTTTCCCTGCGCTTCCTGCTCTGAATCTCTCATCTGTACCCGTTATTCAAAAGGAGCCCCCTATGACTGTTACCCTTACTGAAGTTGCCGAACTGCGGTTACGCACTTTCGTTCGTGCCACGCCTAATCCAACCCCCACAAGAGGCATCCGGCTAGCCGTAAAAGACGGCGGCTGCAACGGCTATGAATACGACATTAAAGTCGCCAACACGCCCAAGCCTAACGATGAAATTACAGAATTAGGCACCCTGAAAGTTTTTGTTGATCCTAAAAGCGCCCCCTTGCTCGACGGCGTGGTGGTGGACTATATCGACAGCTTGCTAGAAAGCGGATTCAAGTTTACGAATCCCAATGCCAATGGAACCTGTGGCTGCGGCAAGTCTTTTCAGACGACAGCGGGCGGCCCGGCTGGCATGCCCTGCGCTTAGTCTCTTTATTTAGGGATATTTCCTACACATTCATACTTGTTCTATTGAGGAGGCCTGCCATGGCAACTTACCAAGTTCACCTGATCAACAAAAAGCGCAATATTGACGTCACTATTCCTGTAGACGACGATGTCTATATTCTCGATGCTGCAGAAGAAAGCGGCCTTGACTTACCGTTTTCCTGCCGCGCAGGAGCCTGTTCTACTTGTGTTGGCAAACTGATTGAAGGTGAGGTCAATCAGGAAGATCAGTCTTTTTTAGATGACGAGCAAATAGAAAAGGGCTACGTGCTCTCTTGTGTGGCTTATCCGCTTTCGGATTGTACGCTTAAAACGCATATGGAGGCGTACTTGATCTAGTGCGCTGCTTAATCCTGTTCAGCAATCCTGTTCAGCTAGGAGGGTAGAGACTGTTTGTGTTTACTGGTTTTACGATATCTGGCGCGTCCTTCAAGCTGCGTAATGTCGGCTCTCGAGGCGTCATAGCGAGAGTAAAAGATTCCGATCCAATCGTGACAGAGCAATTGAGAAGATTGAATCTCTCGCCAGGAACCTCTATCACCTTAGAGGAGAGGTTTCCACGCTTTATTGTTCGCACTCATGCAGGCTCACTAGCCTTGACGCAAGCAATGATTCAGTCCATCTATGTCCGGTTGCCAGCGACTTGAGACCGCATGAATAACTGTGCGAATAGCTTGAAGATAGCCTGTCAATAATTTGTAGATAACTTGAAATTACAGGAGCTATGAACAATGAAAAAGATTGGCATATTCTATGGCAGTACCTCCGGTGTCACTGAAGAAATTGCAGAAAAAATAATGGAGGAAATTGGCGAAGAGGCTTGTGACCTATACAGCATGGAGGAAGATTTCGACGATGCTGACGATCTGTTGAAATACGACTATTTGCTGCTTGGCTGCTCAACGTGGGGGGCTGGCGAAGTCCAAAATGACTGGCGTGAACCGCTGTTTGATATGGAGGTTGAAAAGCCCGACTTCTCTGGAAAAACCATCGCGCTTTTTGGCGCAGGTGACTGCACAGGGCACGGCAAACATTTTGTTGGCGCGCTAGGAACACTCCACGATCAGTTCAAAGCGCTAGGTGCCAAATTAGTTGGTGCGGTTTCGACAGCAGGGTATTCATTTGAGGCTTCTACTTCGATTCGGGAAGGCAAATTTGTTGGGCTGCCCTTAGACGAAGTGAATGAGAGCGAGAAAACAGAGCAGCGAATTGCCGACTGGCTAGAACTACTCAAAGCCGACTTTCCAGCTCTAGCTGCGCTATAGCCCCTTTCCCAGCAGCCAACCCACTAGCGCTACGACATCTTACATACTCGGTGTCATGAGATTCGCCTATGAATTCCACGCCTCATCCAACACCTCAATGGACTGACTACTACCAGGCAGTGGCAGGTCGCCCACCCCGGCAAACGCTATTGACAGCGCTAGACCGACAGGCTGAGGAAACGGCTCAGCTGCCAAATATGCCAAAATTCGCAGTAGACCTTGGCTGTGGGGACGGGCGCGATACCGTAGAGCTGCTCAGACGAAATTGGTCAGTTTTAGCGATTGACGGCGAGCCAGAGGCGATCGCTCGCCTACAGCAGCGACAGGATATTAATCGCACCTGCTTGACGACCCAGCTGCAACGATTCGAAACCCTTACACTGCCTGAGTCTGTCAATCTGATCTATGCCAGCTTTTGTCTACCCTTTTGCCCACCCGATCACTTCGAGGCGCTCTGGAACACAATAGTCAGCGCACTGAATTCAGGCGGAAGATTTTGCGGACATTTGTTTGGCGATCGCGATACTTGGACCACTTTCCCCAACCGCACGCATCACACGCGATCGCAAATCGACCGGCTGCTGAGTCCCTTTAAAGTAGAGCTGCTAGACGAAGAAGAACATCCTGGAAAAACAGCGCTAGGAGAAGAAAAAGACTGGCATATCTACAACATTGTTGCCCAAAAAATTTAAGCAATTCCTAAAACCTATGACGACGTCTCTCGATCCTTCACCGCCAAACCCTCGCCAGGAACGGTCTCTTGCTCTGATCGATCAGTTGCTAAAATGTGACAATGGGGAAGAGCCCGCCATTCTCAACGCAGAAATTGACCTACTAGATGCTGAGTTTGTACGCATCCTTATGCAAACCGCCAGCTATTTTGCCCATCAAGACAACCCTGAGTCTGCGAGGTTTTTAGTCTTTATTGCTCGCGAGCTTAGTCGTCAGCTAGGGCTTTATTCTCAAAGCACAGGATCCCAAAGCACAGGATCCCAAAGCACAGAATTAGATCCACAGTTCAGTCCAGATGCAAGTCCACAGTCCAGTTCAAAGTCAGAAGCAGAACAAACTGCTCGCCCAGGCGTACTTTAAAGTGTTTTTATGCTTGCCAATTTCTGCTCGTACTTACACTAACTACCTGCTAGCTCATGAAACGCCGTCAGTTTATTCCTCCTTTTTTGGTCGGGTTGCTCTCTTCCTGGCTACTGTCGGCCTGCACTGGTCTGCCGCTAGCAGCCACCGGGGAACCCCTGACGGAACCGACTGCACCGATCACCCTGACTGTCTCTGCGGCAGCGAGCCTACAAGATGCACTAGAAGCGATCGCACCTCAATTTAGCGAAGCCTATCCTAACATTGCAGTCGATTACAACTTTGCATCTTCTGGCTCGCTACAACAGCAAATCGAACAAGGTGCACCCGCCGACATTTTCTTCTCGGCGGGCACCCAGCAAATGGATACGCTTGAAGAAAAAGCACTGATTGCCAGTGAATCTCGTCAGGATGTGATTACCAATCGCCTTGTGCTGATCTCACCGATCACCGATCAGCAAGAGATCGCTAACCTAGCCCAGCTCAAAACAGCTAGTATCAGCCGCTTTGCCGTAGGCGAGTTTCGCAGCGTACCCGCTGGAAGGTACGCACAGCAGGTGTTTGAGCAGCTAGGTTTACTTGCCCTCTTGGAGGACAAATTTGTTTTTGGCAACAACGTTCGCAACGTCCTAGCAGCCGTTGAAAGTGGTAACGCTGAGCTAGGAATGGTCTATGCCACCGATGCCGCCCTTTCTGAGCAAGTAAAAGTACTCGTAACCGTACCTGAAAGTACGCATTCCCCGATTGTGTATCCGGCTGCTGTATTGAACAATACAGCCAACGCTAAAGCGGCCCAAACCTGGATTGACTTTCTGACCACAGAGTCCGCCCAATCGACCTTCGAAGCCTTTAGCTTTGGTAGAGTGTAGTGCTATGCCCAACCTCTCGCTTCTAGATCTTTCTCCTTTGTGGATATCTCTGCGGATAGCGGCGATCGCAACGACAATCACTGGCTTTTTAGGAATTGTCGCAGCCCACTTTATGCAGCACTACCGAGGACGGTGGCGATCGCTTCTAGAAGGGCTGTTTCTCTCACCCATGGTACTGCCCCCAACAGTCCTGGGCTTTTTGCTGCTACTGCTGCTAGGTAAAAATGGACCGCTCGGTTTCGCATTCTCTTATGCGGAGATCAATGTTGTTTTCACCTGGTATGCCGCCATTCTAACGGCGACGGTTGTGGCCTTCCCGTTAATGTACAAAACGACCCTGGGTGCGTTTGAGCAAATCGACAGCAGCCTACAGCGCGCCGCCAGAACCCTGGGCGCGTCAGAACTCACCGTTTTCTCACGCATCACGCTGCCTTTGGCACTGCCAGGTCTCTTCTCAGGGTTGACGCTGGCCTTCGCCCGTGCTCTGGGTGAATTTGGTGCTACGCTCATGCTTGCGGGAAATATTCCAGGTCGCACGCAAACCCTGCCTATGGCAATTTACTTTGCTGTAGAAGGGGGCGACTTTCAAGAAGCCGCCTTTTGGTCAGCCGTCGTGATTGGACTATCGCTCAGCGGGATTTTGCTGGTCAATAGAGTTCTAGCCTATCGAAATCGTCGTCTGCGCCCAGGATGCGTCCAAGTCAAGGCGAAAGGGCAAGTAGATATCTTGAGTCGGTTTCACCAGGGCGCGCTCAAGCTTAAAGAAAGCCTAAGAAAAACCCAGAGAATACACAGAAGAAAAAGAGAACGTGTCAGCTATGCGGCTCCGCTACTCACACCTTACCTAGAAGTCAGTATCTACAAACAGCTGCCAGGGTTCAAGCTGGCCGTTAACTTTGTTGCGACTGAGCGACAGCCGCTAGGATTTTTGGGAGCATCGGGTGCCGGTAAGAGCTTAATATTGAGATGCATTGCCGGAATAGACACACCAGATACAGGGCGAATCGTCCTCAACGGTCGGGTATTGTTCGATTCAGAAAAAGGGATTAATTTACCGAGCTGCGATCGCCACGTCGGCATTCTCTTTCAAAACTATGCGCTATTCCCCCATCTGACAATTGCCCAAAACGTAGCTTTTGGTGTGGACCACAGACTGCCTTCCGAGCACATTAACACGCTCGTAACTCAACAGCTTGCCGCTGTTAAACTCAGCGCCCTAGCCCATCACTATCCCCACGAGCTCTCTGGCGGACAGCAGCAGCGAGTAGCATTAGCGAGAGCACTAGCCAGCGAGCCCGAAGCCCTGCTGCTAGACGAACCCTTCTCTGCGCTCGATACGCACTTGCGCAGTCAAATTGAGCGGCTGCTCATCACCCGGCTACAGAGCTACGCTGGGATCACGCTACTGGTCACCCACAATTTAGAAGAAGCCTATCGGGTTTGTCATCAGCTGCTAGTGTTAGACGGTGGCACTGCGATTACCGATGCACCCAAGCACCATATTTTTGAGCAGCCTCGCACTGTTCGAGTCGCTCAGCTCACAGGCTGTAAAAACTTCTCTCCAGCCACCGCACTAGGCGATAGAAGCATAGAAGCCCATCACTGGCAGTGCCGTCTTGAAACCGTTGAACCGATTCCTGCAAAACTTACGCAAGTCGGCATCCGCGCTCATCAAATCACTTTTGTATTGGGCAATGAACAATCTGATCATGCGTCCGCACTGCCCAATACTTTCCGCTGTTGGCTGGCTGCAACCAGCGAGACGCCCCACCGAATGACACTATATCTAAAGCTGCATACGCCACCGACCAGTAAACAAAACTACCACTTGCAGGCAGAAGTCTTCAAAGAAAAGTGGCTGTTGTTGAAGGATCAACCTTTTCCGTGGAAAGTCCGTCTAGATCCCCTCCGGTTGCTGCTGCTAGAAGAAAATTGATAAAGAGCAGTCATAAGTAACCAGAAAAACAAGAAAAATAAGAAGTAACAAAAGACACAGACTTCTGAGAGGTGCCATGAAGAGAAAGCCCATGGAAATTACCGATTGGTTGGTTACCGCAGCAGGACAATGTCAGCCGAGGCCTGCGGCTAAGCCGTGGAGTTTGGTACGCGATCGCTACTATTTTCACCGCTTCTTAACCGACATCATCGACCTGTTAGAGCAAGCGCCCAATGAACAAGAAGAGTGGAAACTTTTACCCCAAATTCGGATGCGAGTTCGACAGTTAGTTACAAACTCCTACTGGATTCAAACTCAAAAGCCCGCTGCTCATTCAAAAACAGGGGTGGGGATTCAAACGCTCTATGACGAGATCGGCTATCCCCTTACGGTTCACACTGTATTCTCGCTGCCAGGCGTTGTTTCTCCTATTCACAATCATGGGACTTGGGGCGTCTTGGCAATTCTAGAAGGGCAAGAAAAACATACCTTTTGGCAACAGATCGATCCGGAGAACAATCCCTACCAGATCAAACCCGCTGGAGAAAGAATGTTTAACCCAGGCGAGATTGTTAGCTTCTTACCTGAGAGCATTCACCAGGTGCAAGCTGCCAACGGGGCCCCCACACTGACGTTTCAGCTTTATGGAGAAACGCAGCCCAGCGCCAGGTATGAGTTTCAGCCTGAAAGCGCAACAGCTAAACCTTTCTAGGGTCGTCGACTGAGAATTCTAGAATTCTCAAAATTCAAAGCCTGTCCTAACAAGCACCTCAGAACAAGCACCTCAGAAATTTATAGAAAGTCTTCAATTTATCTCTATTTTTGTCTCTGTTATTGAATGGAAACAAATTGATTAAGTCAGGGATAGTTTATTTACAGACAGAGAAAAAGTCATGTATGTAACAGAATAGACGATTGCCAATTGTTAAGTTTGCAGTTGTAAAAAGCAATGTTAAAAAATGTTGCTTGAGAAACTGTTGGCCGAGAAGCTGTTGGCTGAAGAGCTGCAGCTAAACATGTCTGCTGAGGAGCTACAGCTAAACATGTCTAGGGGAAACGCAGCTCAATAACACCCTTCTGTCAGCAACGCTGTCGCCCTCTCCCTAGCCTTCTTCCGAAGGAAAGGAAACTAGATTAAAAGTCCCTCTTCTGTGGAAGAGGGACTTAAAGTGAGGGCCACCAGGCTGTTAGTTGAACGCAGCTCCCTTAGCAAAGACGCTAAATGCATTTAGCGTCTTGCTGTAAACGTGAATCAACAGATCAATCGCGTCAGCATCTTGCCATTTTCTCAGCTGATTCGATTCAGTACTATCTAACAAAAGTTTTCATGACAGTATCCACCACGCAATCTCACGCGCCTATTACGACTGTAAGATCAGAAGAGCTGCAGAACATGCACGCCTACTGGCGGGCCTGTAACTACCTGTCCGTTGGCATGATTTATCTCAAGGATAATCCCCTGCTCAAGGAGCCTTTGAATCTCGAACATCTAAAGCCGCGGCTGCTGGGCCATTGGGGTACTAGCCCGGGGCTGAGCTTCATATACATCCACCTCAATCGCCTGATCAAAAAGTACGATCTCAATGCCATCTTTATGGCCGGGCCGGGGCATGGGGCGCCTGGTATTTTGGGTCCGGTTTATTTAGAAGGCACTTATTCAGAGGTGTATCCCGATAAAAGCGAAGACGAAGCGGGACTCAAGAAATTCTTTAAGCAGTTCTCTTTTCCAGGGCATATTGGCAGTCACTGCACGCCCGAAACACCGGGATCTATTCACGAGGGCGGAGAACTGGGCTATAGCCTTTCTCATGCTTACGGCTCAGTGCTAGATGCCCCCGATTTGATTACGGTAGTAGCCATCGGCGACGGTGAGGCCGAGACAGGGCCGCTAGCAACGTCGTGGCACTCCAACAAGTTTCTCAATCCCAAAAGAGACGGTGCAGTACTGCCCATTCTGCACTTGAATGGCTATAAAATTGCTAACCCAACCATTTTGTCGCGGATTTCTCACCGCGAGATCAACAGTCTCTTTGAAGGCTACGGATATCAGCCCTACTTTGTTGAAGGCGATGACCCTGAAACAATGCATGCCAGAATGGCGACGGCCATGGAAGAATGCATTAGCGAAATTCGAGCCATTCAAGCCAAAGCTAGAAACTCTGATGAGCCGCCCGAGCGTCCTTTTTGGCCGATGATTGTACTGCGATCGCCCAAAGGATGGACCGGACCTAAAGATGTGGATGGGCACAAGGTTGAAGGACTGTGGCGATCGCACCAGGTGCCCATGGGCAGTATGGAAAGCGAAGGCCATCTCAAAATCCTAGAAGACTGGATGCGCAGCTACCGGCCTGAGGAGCTATTCGATGACAACGGCACCTTGATTCCTGAGCTAAAACAGCTTGCACCGACCGGCCATCAGCGCATGAGTGCAAATCCATACGCCAACGGAGGACGTTTGCGCAAAGCCCTCAAAATGCCTGACTTCCGAGAGTATGCGATCGCGGTTGAAAAACCCGCCACCCATAGAACCGGTAATACGAGAGTCTTAGGCAAGCTTTTGCGAGACATTATGGCCAACAATATGACGAACTTTCGTCTATTTGGCCCGGATGAAACCGCCTCTAATCGGCTCAGCGATGTGTACGAGGCCACCAAAAAAACATGGATGGCTGACTATCTCCCCGAAGATGCCGACGGGGGAGAACTCTCCCGCGATGGGCGGGTGATGGAAATGCTCAGTGAACATACGCTACAGGGATGGTTAGAAGGGTATCTGTTAACCGGTCGCCACGGATTCTTTCACACCTACGAGGCCTTTGCACATGTGATCGATTCAATGTTTAACCAGCATGCTAAATGGTTAGACATCTGTAAAAAAGAAGTGTCTTGGCGCGCCCCAGTCTCTTCCTTGAACATCATGCTGTCTTCTACCGTCTGGCGACAGGATCACAACGGATTTAGCCATCAAGATCCAGGCTTTATCGACCTAGTGACCAACAAGAGCCCGGACGTGACTCGCATCTATTTGCCGCCTGATGCCAACTGCCTGCTATCGGTCGCCGATCACTGTTTACGCAGTACCGACTATGTGAATGTCATCGTGGCCGACAAGCAGGTACATTTACAGTATCTGACCATGGAACAGGCAGTTCAGCACTGTACTAAAGGCCTGGGCATTTGGGAGTGGGCCAGCAATGACGCTAGAGATGACGAGCCGAGCAATCCTGATTTGGTCATGGCCTGCTGCGGCGATATTCCGACAATGGAAGCACTCGCAGCCACCGCTATTTTAAGAGAAGAGTTTCCCAGCCTCAAAGTGCGGTTTATCAATGTGGTGGATTTGTACAAATTGATAAACCCCAAAGATCATTCTCACGGGCTTTCAGACAGAGACTTCAACACGCTGTTCACCGCAGATAAACCGATTATTTTCAACTTCCACGGTTATCCCTGGCTTATCCACAAGCTCACGTATTCTCGCACGGCCCAAGAGAGAATCCACGTAAGAGGCTACAAAGAGAAAGGCAACATCAACACGCCACTAGAGCTGGCCATGCGCAATCAAATTGATCGCTATAGCCTAGTGATTGATGCGATTGACCGGGTACCTGAGCTAGGTGCAGCCGCAGGGCATGTAAAAGAGAGAATGAAAGATGCCATTACTGAAAATTTGAACTACGCCGTTGAGCATGGGAAAGACAAAGACGAACTGGTGAACTGGCAGTGGCCGTTCTAAAATTTCTTGACTTGTAGAAGTCGGATAGAACTTGAATTCCTCTCGAAGAAGCTAATCCCCTTGGCGCCAAACCAAGGGGATTTTTTTGAGGATAACCCTGTATAGCCATGGCCGGATGCATTTGGCCATGGCTGATCACTTAGCTCTATGTGCCACAAGATATGCCACAAGATGTGCCACAAGGCTTTCACTCATCGGAAATGTGTAGAGCCAAGTGTCGAAAGCGATATAGCAAACGTAGCCTGGTAAGCTTTCGCGACGTGAGTAGCTCTCTGAAACGAATTCTTATTACCTTGCGTTTTACCTTGCGTTCAAACCATATTGAGCAAAAATATCAATCGCCCGCTGAACCTGCTTATCTGTTGGTGTCGGCGTCTCCTTCAGGGCGTAGTCGTAGCCCATCATCTCCCACTTGTAAGCAGCCATCTGATGAAATGGCAAAACGTCTACTCTTTCAACAGAACTGAGACCGCTAGCAAATTTCGCGACCCCTGCAACATTATCCGGTGCATCGGTGAGTCCTGGCACCAGCACAAAGCGAATCCACATCGGCTTGTGAATCTCGCTTAGGTGCTTCGCAAAGTGTAGGGTTGGCTCAATCGCCACATGCGTCACCCGGTGATAGGTTTCAAAATCAAAGGACTTGATATCCAACAAAACTAGATCGGTATGGTCTAGAACCGGCTTTGAACGCTCAAAGTCCGGGAATCCGGAGGTGTCTAAAGCTGTGTGAATACCCACCGCTTGACAGCGCCGAAAAATCTCTCTAACAAACTCAGGCTGCAACAGTGGCTCTCCACCTGAAATCGTCACGCCGCCACCGGATGACGCCATGTAGGTGCGATATTTTTCAATCTCTCGCATCAATTCATCCACCGTCACCTGCACTCCCCCGTCTGGGTCACGGGTATCCGGGTTGTGACAGTACTGACATCGTAGGAGACAGCCCTGAGTAAAAATCACAAACCGAATACCCGGCCCGTCTACGGTGCCGCAGGTTTCGATGGAATGAATTCGACCGCTTCGGCCGCTCTGAACAACATCCACAGGGGATGCTGACTGAGCGACTTGATTAGAACCGCTCATGGAACGTCCGATTGATCACATCAAGCTGCTGTTCGCGGGTGAGCTTAATAAAGTTCACCGCGTAGCCTGAAACTCGAATGGTGAGCTGAGGGTACGCCTCTGGGTGGTCCATCGCATCTAGCAGCGTGTCTCGGTTGAGCACGTTGATGTTGATATGGTGGCCAGTGTTGTGGAAGTACCCGTCTAGCAGGCCAACCAGGTTGTTTACCTGCTCATCGTTTTGCTTACCTAGCGCTTGCGGCACAATCGAGAAGGTGAAAGAAATGCCGTCTTGAGCATCGTCATAGGGAAGTTTTGCAACAGATTCACAAGCAGCGATCGCACCTTTAGTATCTCGCCCATGCATAGGATTTGCGCCGGGTCCAAACGGCTCACCCGCTTTGCGACCGTCCGGCGTATTGCCCGTTTTCTTGCCGTAAACCACATTAGACGTAATGGTCAAAATCGACTGGGTCGGCGTCGCATTGCGATAGGTAGGACACTGACGAACTTTGTTCATAAAGCGGCTGACGAGATCGGCGGTAATGCTATCCACTCGCTCGTCGTTGTTGCCAAATTTAGGAAAGTCTCCTTCAATTTCATAATCAACGGCCAGCCCGTCTTCGTTACGAACAACTTTCACTGAGCTGTGCTTAATCGCAGAGAGCGCGTCTCCTACTACCGAGAGTCCCGCAATGCCACAGGCCATCGTGCGGAACACTTCACGGTCGTGGAGAGCCATCTCCAACCGCTCGTAGCAGTACTTATCGTGCATAAAGTGAATCACATTGAGCGTGTTCACATATAGATTGGCCAGCCAGCTCAACGTGGGGTCAAACTTGGCCATCACCTCGTCGTAATCCAACAGATCTGCTGTGATCGGCTCTGTAGCCGGGCCAACCTGCTGCCCAGACTTCTCGTCTTTGCCGCCGTTGATAGCGTAGAGTAGGGATTTGGCCAAATTCACCCGCGCCCCAAAGAACTGCATTTGCTTACCGATGCGCATGGCCGAGACGCAGCAGGCAATGCCGTAGTCATCGCCGTAAATTGGGCGCATCAGGTCGTCGTTCTCGTACTGAATAGAGCTAGTGTCGATAGAGACCTGCGCGCAGAACTGCTTGAACGCAGCGGGCATTTGCTCAGACCACAGCACGGTCAAGTTGGGCTCTGGGGCGGGTCCCAGGTTGTAGAGCGTCTGTAAAAAGCGGAAGCTAGACTTACTCACCAGCGGACGACCGTCTTCACCCATACCGCCAATGGATTCTGTTACCCAAACCGGATCGCCAGAAAAGAGTTCGTTGTAGGCAGGTGCACGCAAAAAGCGAACCATTCTAAGCTTAATCACCAAATGGTCAATCAGCTCTTGAGCGGCCGCCTCGGTGAGGGTGCCATTGCGTAGATCTCGCTCGATATAAATATCGACAAAGGTAGAAATGCGGCCAAAAGACATCGCCGCGCCGTTCTGTTCTTTAATCGCTCCGAGATAGCCGAAGTAGGTCCACTGAATGGCTTCTTTGGCATTCACAGCGGGCTGACTAATGTCTAGGCCGTAGGTAGCGGCCATAGCCTGTAGCTCTTTAAGGGCGCGAATTTGTTCGTTTATTTCTTCGCGATCGCGCACTACCGTCTCAGACATCACCGCCGCATTGGTTTCAGCCAGCTGCGCTTGTTTATCAGCAACCAGTCTGTCAATGCCGTACAGCGCAACTCGCCGATAGTCACCAATAATGCGACCTCGACCGTAAGCATCGGGCAGGCCGGTAATAATGCCCGCATGCCGCGCCAGCCGCATCTCGGGCGTATAGGCGTCAAAGACACCGTCGTTGTGGGTTTTGCGATACTTTGTAAAAATCTCATGGAGCGCCGGATCAATCTTGTAGCCATAGGCTTCAAGAGATTTCTCTACCACCCGAATGCCCCCTAAGGGCATAATGGCTCGCTTCAGCGGCTGATCGGTCTGCAATCCAACAATTTGCTCTAGCCCAGCATCGACATAGCCTGCAGCGTGGGCCGTAATCCCCGTTGGCACCGCAGTATCAGTGTCAAGGATGCCTCGTTCGCGCTCCTGCTTCATGAGGACAGAAATCTGCGCCCACAGCTGCTCGGTGCGAGGAGTAGCTTCGGTGAGAAACGTGCGATCGCCTGTATAAGGCGTGTAGTTGCGCTGAATAAAATCGCGGACGTCAATGCGATCACGCCAAGCATCAGATACAAAGCCATTCCAAGCGGACAGGGGAGCTAAGTTCTCTTTCTCTTTTGGCGCTGAGCTGGATGATTTAAGTGGAGTCGTAACCATAAAACACCTACCTGATTAACAATGTTTTAGCAAGATGATCTAGTTGAGAAGTGACCGGTTCAAATGGGCTGGCCACTCAAACAACAGTTTCAGCCAACAGCTTCAAACAACAGTTTCAGCCTCCGAATCTCTAGCGCTAGCCCTTTTTTCATCAGCCATGTTTTGCAGGTGCTCTGACAAACCACCCACCACCAGAGGAGAATCCCCTCGGTATGCCTGCAGCACCAAGTCGCGCAGGTCGCCAATCAGCGGATAGCGCGGATTAGCCAGCGTACACTGATCGTCAAAAGCATGGTCAGCAAGACTATCTACCTGAGCGTAGAAATCAGCTTCTGAGACGTCAACCGCCCGAGAAATCGCATGGGGAATACCCACCTGCGACTTTAATTCTTCAATCGCACCAATCAGCCGGTTCACTTTCTCATCATCGGTGGTGCCACCTAAATTGAGATAGTCAGCGACGTGCGCGTAGCGCCATTTCGCATTGGGATACTTGTACTGAGAAAACGTCGCCTGTTTAAAGGGCGCATCGGTAGCGTTATAGCGAATCACATGAGAGATCATCAGCGCGTTGGCTAAGCCGTGCGGGATGTGGAAAGTTGCCCCCAGCTGATGGGCAATCGAATGACAAATGCCCAAAAATCCATTGGCAAACGCCATACCTGCAATGGTCGAAGCGTAGTGCATTTTCTCTCTTGCTTTCGGATCGTTGTGGCCATCTCGGTAAGCCCGAGGCAGATACTTAAAGATCAGCCGAATTGCTTCCAAAGCCAGCCCGTTGGTGTAGTCAGACGCCATTACCGAAGCGTACGCTTCTAACGCGTGAGTGAGTGCGTCTACGCCGCCAAAGGCCGTTAGCGCCGGTGGCAAATTCAACACCAGGTCTGGATCAACAATCGCCATTGAGGGCGTCAGAGCGTAGTCCGCTAGCGGATATTTAATCCCGTTTTCTCGATCGGTTACGACCGCAAATGGCGTTACTTCTGAGCCCGTGCCCGAGGTTGTTGGCACCGCGACCAAAATCGCTTTTTCACCCAGCGGCGGTAGCTCGTACACTCGCTTACGAATGTCCATAAACCGCATGGCCAGTCCATCAAAGGCAATATCAGGGTGCTCGTACATCAGCCACATAATTTTGGCCGCATCCATCGGCGAGCCTCCACCAATGGCAATGATCACATCTGGGTTAAACTGTTGCATCAGCGCTAACCCCCGGTTGACCGTATCCAAAGACGGGTCAGGCTCTACGTCGTAAAAGATCTGAGTTCTAACGCCGATGGCTGCCAGTGTCTCTTCAGCCACTTTGGTCATGCCCAAATCGTACAAAGGCTTGTCGGTAACAATGAAGGCGCGATCGCGAGCGCTCAGCTCACCCAACGCCACGGGCAGCGCACCCGATTTAAAGTAAATTTTCGGCGGCACCCGAAACCACAGCATATTCTCGCGGCGCTCTGCCACAGTTTTGATATTCAGTAAGTGCCTGGGTTCCACATTGGCGCTAAGCGAATTGCCACCCCAGCTACCGCAGCCCAGGGTCAAAGACGGATCGAGCCGGAAGTTGTACAGATCGCCAATCGCCCCCTGAGAGGCCGGTGTGTTGATTAGGACGCGGCTCGTTTCAACCAGTGATTCAAACTGTTGAATATGGTCACTGTTATCTGGCTTGGTGTAGAGCACCGCCGTATGGCCTCTACCCGCAAACGTTACAAGTTGTTGCACCTTGTCTAACCCATCCGCAAAATTCTCAGCGCGATACATCGCTAGAATAGGAGATAGCTTTTCGTAAGACATAGGCTCCGACGAGCCAATCTCATCTATTTCAGAGTTGAGTACCTTAGAATCTTTTGGCACCGTAAACCCAGCTAGTTCAGCCAGCTTAGCCACCGGCTGGCCAACAATCTCTGGGTTTAAGCGACCGCCAGTCAAAATCTTATCGGCCAATCGCGCCTGCTCTTCTGGCGTGGTGAAATAAGCCCCTCGGCTCATAAACTCTTCTCTCACCGCATCATAGACAGACTGCTCAGCAATCACAGACTGCTCGCTGGCACAAATCATACCGTTGTCAAACGTCTTACTGAGCAAGATAGAAGAGACCGCTGTTTTAATATCGGCGCTGCTATCAATCAAAGCTGGCGTGTTACCCGCACCAACGCCCAAAGAGGGATGCCCCGAAGAGTAAGCCGCCTTAACCATGCTGGGTCCACCGGTTGCCAATACCAGGCTGACTTGAGCATGACTCATCAGCCCCTGAGAGAGTTCGATAGAAGGCTGATCGCTCCAACCAATGATCGAAGCGGGTGCGCCTGCCTTAACGGCGGCTTCTAGCACGGTGCGCGCGGCGGCGATGGTACACTGCCGGGCCCGAGGATGGGGAGATAAGATAATCGCATTGCGGGTTTTAAGTGCAATCAGCGTCTTAAAAATTGCCGTTGAGGTCGGGTTAGTGACCGGGACAATACCGGCTAATATGCCCATGGGTTCGGCAATCTTTTGGATGCCGAAGGTAGGGTCTGCCTCAATAATGCCGCAGGTTCTCTCGTTTTTATACTTGTTATAAATAATCTCCGAGGCAAAGTGGTTCTTAATCACCTTGTCTTCTACAACGCCCATGCCCGTCTCTACAACGGCTTGTTTTGCCAAAGGGAGCCTGGCCGCGTTAGCTGCCAAAGCCGCCATCTTAAATATGCGATCAACGTCAGCTTGAGAATAGGTTGCATATTCGGACTGAGCGGCTTTCACCGAATGAATTAACGACTCTAGCGCTTCAATACTATCGATCATGTTTATTAGCCTTGGTTTTCTTGCTGCTGTTGAATTTATGTTGAATTTAATCGCTGAATTCAATCTTGTTGACTTTCATCGTGTTCAATTTGGTCAATCAACTTCGGTCGGTCAACGTCGGTCGGTCAACGTCGGTCGGTCAACTTTAGGCCCTCGAAAGCGCGTATAACAGCGCATCTAATAGAACAATAGACAGAAATAAAACTGTTCAATAGAAGTCGATCTATCTGGCCGATCTGGCTGGCCGAATCTATTGTGGCTATCTTCTACCTGATCAATGACACATTTAATGACACATATAAATCGAACTACATAAATCGAGATGAGAGCTATTGAGATATCGTTCCTCGATCATCCTCGTCAACTTATGTAGCCTGACTTACATAGCCTAAAAATATTTTCTAAAACACTTTCTAAAAACACCTGAAAACCATGATGTATGCAGAAATACAAAAAGATTTTTTTAAATCCCTTAAATTCAGTTCTATTAGGAGCTGTGATCGCCTCGCTTATCCACTGCGATCACTTAAAAACACCTTCTCAAAACGTTTTCCTACGAACTTCTCTCTTCTTTTAGCTTGTTTCCAGCTCAGCCTATCTTGAGCTTGTTGAGAATATTCTACAAGCGTAATTCATTCGCTGAAGTTTGGATCATATTGTCATCAAAGTAATACCTTCTGAAGATTCTCTTAAGGTTGTTGCAAAGCTTTATTTGTAAGGCAAAAACCATCATTTATGCAGAAATTAGATTCACTTATATGACAAATAAAGTGTTCGTTAACACGAGTCATTAGTTGTTTTGTTGTCTAGTATTGGTTTCATTTGAACGTCTTTTCTCGTCGGGATAAACTCTCATGACCTCTGTGATGCAACTTCGTTCTGATCCAGCCCATGACGTTCTGCGAACTCGTCGTCAGCCGCTAGATGTTGTTTTCAATCCTCAAACAGTTGCCTTAATCGGCGCTACTGACAAGCCTAATAGCGTAGGTCGCCGTCTGCTATGGAACCTGATTCACAGTCCCTTTGGAGGAACCGTATATCCGGTTAACCCTAAGCGCTCCAATGTTTTGGGCATTAAAGCCTATGCCCGCTTATGTGATATTCCAGAGCCGGTTGATCTCGCCATTATTGCGACACCCGCAGCTACGGTGTCTACAGTCGTCCGACAATGTGTCAGCGCTGGTGTAAAAGGAGCCATTGTAGTCTCGGCTGGCTTTAGAGAGATCGGTGCCGTCGGGATCGCCCTAGAACAAGAGATTTTACAGTTAGCGAAAGCAGGCGGGCTGCGGCTAATTGGACCGAATTGTTTGGGGGTAATGAATCCTCATACCGGGTTTAACGGCACGTTTGCTAGTGCGATCGCAGCCCCTGGCAATATCGGTTTTATCAGCCAAAGCGGCGCCCTGTGCACCTCTATATTGGACTGGAGCTTTCGCGAGAACGTGGGCTTTAGCGCCTTTGTTTCTGTTGGCTCAATGCTAGATGTAGGCTGGGGAGACCTGATCAATTACCTGGGCGACGATCCTAAAACCGACAGCATTGTTATCTATATGGAATCGATTGGCAATGCCCGTTCGTTTCTGTCGGCAGCAAGAGAGGTGGCCTTTACCAAGCCCATTATTGTCATCAAATCAGGCCGTACGCACGCGGCCGCCGCGGCCGCAGCCTCTCACACAGGCGCCCTAACCGGCAGCGATGATGTCTTAGATGCCGCTTTCAGACGCTGCGGCGTGCTACGGGTCGATGATATTGATGATTTGTTCAATCTCTCTGAAATTTTAGCCAAGCAGCCTAGACCCAAGGGTAATCGGCTAACGATTTTAACCAATGCGGGTGGACCAGGCGTACTGGCGACTGACGCCCTCATTCGCAATGGTGGAGAACTCGCTGTGCTCTCTGCCGAGACTCAACAGGCACTTGATGACTGTCTGCCAGCGCAGTGGAGTAAGCAAAATCCTATCGACATCCTGGGGGACGCAACGCCAGAGCGCTACCGGCAGGCACTAGAGATTGTCGCAAAAGACCACAATAGCGACGGCCTGCTAGTTATTTTGACACCGCAGGCCATGACCGACCCAACGCAAACCGCCGAGAGTATTCAGCACCTGCGCCCCATGGATAAAGGACCGGTGTTAGCGAGCTGGATGGGTCAAGAAACTGTTCAATTTGGCGCGAGCTTGCTCAACCAGGAGGGCATATTTACGCTGGGCTATCCCGATACAGCCGCGCGAGTGTTTACTCAAATGTGGCGGCACTATCGCAATCTGCGCAGCCTCTATGAAACACCGGCCTTTGCCGAAGAGATAACCCACGCAGACATCGCTGAAACCCTCAATGAGCGCGTGCGTAAAGACAACCGCACCCTCATGACCGAACAAGAGTCTCAAATGGTGCTCTCGGCCTACGGAATTCCGACGGTGGTTAGCCAGACGGCGACTACGGCAGACGCGGCGATCGCGTGCGCACAAACCATTGGCTACCCGGTGGTCGTCAAGCTCTGGTCGCAAATCATTACCCACAAAACAGACGTGGGGGGGGTCTACTTAAACCTGCCTGACGACCAGGCGGTGCGAGCGGCCTTCGAGTCGATTCAGCGATCGATCGCCTCAATCAGTACAGACCCGGCCGCCTTTTTGGGCGTGATTGTTCAACCAATGGTGCCAACCGACGGCTACGAGCTGATCTTAGGCAGCAGTATAGATCCTCAGTTTGGCCCAGTCTTGTTGTTTGGACTAGGCGGTGAGCTGGTAGAAGTCTTTCAAGACCGAGCGCTGGACCTACCGCCGCTCAACACAACGCTGGCTCGCCGCATGATGGAGCGTACGCAGGTATACAAGGCATTAGAAGGCGTCAGGGGTCGCCCAGCGGTGGACCTTAAAGAGCTTGAACAGCTGCTGGTGAGATTTAGTCGACTGGTAATTGAACAGCCCTGGATTAAAGAAATAGATATTAATCCTCTACGTGTGACACCCGTCAAAGAAGATTATACAGAGCCAGAAGGAGAGCCAGAAAAAGAGGCTAAGACTAGCGGTAAAAACAAAAACGTCGCACCGCGGCATAGCGCCATTGCTCTAGATGCGCGCATCATTTTGCACGACCCGCATATCTCTCTAGAGGCATTGCCCAAACCCGCCATTCGCCCCTATCCACATCAGTATGAGAGAACTTGGGCGCTTAAAACCGGAGAATCGGCGATCATTCGCCCGATTGAACCGGAAGACGAGCCCTTAATTGTGGCATTTCATCAAACCCTCTCAGAAGAGAGTGTGTATCTGCGCTATGCGCATCTGTTTAAGCTAAGCGGACGAACGGCCCATGAGCGCCTAACGCGAATTTGTTTTATTGATTATGACCACGAAATGGCGCTGGTTGTTGAAACAGGGCAGGAGGCCGAGCGAGCAATTATAGCGGTCGGCAGGCTGAGCCAGTTTCCGGGCACGCAAGCCGTAGAGCTATCGATGCTAGTAAGCGATCGCTATCAGCGTCAGGGCATTGGGACCCAGCTGATGAAAATGCTGATCGCCGTCGCTCAAGAGGAAAACGTGGAGCAGATTGTAGCTGAGATACTGCCAGAAAATTCTGCTATGCAATGGCTTTGCAAACATCACGGCTTCACCATTGAGCACCGCCAGCTGAACAACATGGTCAAAGCCACCCTGGATTTAGCGCCCAGATTTAGCGCCTAGATTGGGCCCCCAAGATTTGATTAAGCAACCTTTAGACTGATGAGATTTTTAGCGAGTGAGCGCTTCAGCGACATCTTCAGTAACCCCTCATGCAATTCACAATTCAACCCGGTAACAGCTTCCCTTTAGGGGCTGTGGTCCGCGATGGTGGCGTTAACTTTTGTCTGTATGCAAAAGAGGCAACAGCCGTTGAGCTGCTGCTGTTCGAGACCCCTGAGGACTCAGAACCACACACCACCATCTGGCTAGATCCAGCGGAAAATAGAACGTTTCAATACTGGCACGTCTTTGTCGCACCGCTGGGCAATGAACAAATCTACGCCTACCGGGTCGATGGCCCTTTTATGCCGCATAGCGGCCTCCGATTCAATCGCAACAAAGTCTTGCTCGATCCCTACACGCGCTTAGTCGTCGGCTGGCAAAATTACTCTCGCCAAGCGGCCAGTCATTCCCACGATAACTGCGCTCAGGCGCTAAAAAGTGTAGTGGTCGATCCGCTGCAATACGACTGGGAGGGCGACCTTCCTCCTAAAATTCCCTACTCTGAAACGGTCATTTATGAATTGCATGTGGGCGGGTTTACCCAGCATCCTAATTCAGGGCTGCCTGTTCAAAAAAGAGGCACCTACACGGGGCTGATTGAAAAAATTCCCTACCTGAAGGCTTTGGGCATTACGGCAGTAGAGCTGATGCCAGTGCAACAGTTTGATGCCACCGATGCTCCGCCCGGACGGGTCAACTACTGGGGCTACAGTTCAGTGGCCTTTTTCTCGCCGCATTGGGCCTACAGCGCCAATAAGGTAGGCTTAGGTCCGGTAAACGAATTTCGAGACATGGTCAAAGCCCTGCACCGGGCGGGTATTGAAGTGATTCTAGATGTGGTGTTCAACCATACCGCTGAGGGCAATCACCAGGGGCCAACTCTGTCTTTTCGAGGCTTGAGCAACGAGTCTTACTACATTTTAGAAGACGATAAAACCCACTACAGAAACTACAGCGGCTGTGGCAACACGCTAAAAACAAGCACCATCAGCGTCTATCTTATTTTAGATTGCCTGCGCTACTGGGTTTCGGTTATGCATGTCGATGGGTTTCGGTTTGATTTAGCTTCCGTGCTCTCGCGTGGTGTGACGGGCGACCCGCAAGCAGATCCGCCTATTCTATGGCTAATTAATACTGACCCGGCCCTGGCTGGGACCAAGATTATCGCTGAAGCGTGGGATGCGGCAGGGCTGTATCAGGTGGGTAGCTTTGCTGGGGAACGCTTTGCTGAGTGGAATGGGCCCTATCGGGACGAAGTACGGCGCTTTGTGCGCAGCGATCGCGCCTTATGTGGTGCGATCGCCCATCGCATCATGGGCAGCCCCGACCTGTATCCTCATCTGAATCGCGGTCCTAACTACAGCATTCATTTTGTCACCTGTCACGATGGTTTCACCCTCCATGACCTAGTGAGCTACAACAACAAACACAATGAGGCCAACGGCGAGGACAGCCGCGACGGGGCCAACGACAACTGGAGCTGGAACTGCGGCACAGAAGGCCCGACAGAAGACTTAGACGTTCAAGCGCTGCGCCTAAAGCAGGCCAAAAATATGTTTGTGCTGTGGGCGATGTCTCAGGGCACGCCGATGATGCTGATGGGAGATGAGGTCCTGCGATCGCAGCAGGGAAACAACAACGCCTACTGTCAAAACAATGAACTGAGCTGGTTCGACTGGGAAAGGCTGACCACCCAAAAAGACTTTCTCAGCTTCGTACAGCAGCTAATTGACCTGATTCAAAACCTCTCTCTCTTCAAGCACGATGAATCACTAGCTGTCGCCGATTACAGTCCCCACGAATCCAGGCTAGAGCCCGTCATCTCCTGGCACGGCACCCGCCTTGGTCAGCCAGATTGGGGAGAAGACTCTCGCAGTCTATCCTTTACCCTGCGCTACCGGCAGCATGGCGAGCTGCTCCACATCATTCTCAATGCATTTTGGGAACCGCTCACCTTTGAACTGCCGCCGCTTGCCGCCGGCAATCACTGGCAGCGGATAGTAGATACGGCCCTCGCGGCGCCACAAGACATTTTCCCCATCGACCAAGCACCCAAAATTGAGCAGTCCCGCTACTCAGCCGCCCCACGATCCTCAGTCATTCTCATGACCAACAGTTGGTAACCCAAACCACAGACACAAACTCAACCAGCACCTAGCCTGTTGAATACGGCCTGCTGAATACAGCCTTGTTAAAGAGCTGTTTTTAGAGGGTTATCCACTTCAAAACTTACTTAACGAAAGGCCTTCATGGACGTTACAAAACCCAAATTTGGTATCCAAGACCACTCTCTCATCGAAGTGGCCACCATGCTACATTCCTACTCTCGCGATATGCAGTCTTACTACAAAATTGCCCAGGGTCACCTGCTGGGCAAGCTAGATGAAGTCACCGACGAAGCCGAGCTGTCTACGATCAAAGCAGATCTCAAAATAATCAATCAAAAGATGGAGTACTTTCACGTGCTCAACAATGCCGCTTCCATTGTTGATATTTTAATGCACAGTCCCATCATGATAGAAGAATTGAATCACGGCTAGTCGCTCGCTCGATTGGCGCATAAACCAGCGCATAAGCAGACCTCAGCAGCAGACCTCAGCAAGCGTTTTTATGACTTCTCTCAATTCTCTCAGTCGGCGCACAAAGATTGTTGCAACCATTGGTCCGGCTAGCCGTTCTCCCGAAGTGATCAAGCAACTGATGCAGGCTGGGATGAATGTCGCCCGGCTAAACTTCTCCCACGGCAGCTATGAGGATCATGCGCAGCAAATTCAACAGTTACGCGCAGTCTCTCAAGCGCTAGATTTGCCCCTCACCCTCTTGCAAGATTTACAGGGACCGAAAATTCGAGTAGGACAGTTGCCACCCTCAGGCGTATCGCTACAGGCAGGAGAAGCCATAACGCTCGTGCCGCTGGCAGAGGCGACAATAGTAGAAGCCCAAGTACTAGAAAGCCAAACACCAAAAAGCCAGACGCCAGAAAGCCAGACACCTGTGCAAATCGGCATTGATTATTCTCACCTTGCGGAAGAAGCACGCCCAGGCACGCCCGTCCTTCTAGACGACGGATTAATAGAGCTACGCGTGGAAGCCACGAATGGTAATGCAGTGGACTGCCGAGTAGTGATAGGGGGCATTTTGAAAAGCCGTAAAGGCGTGAACTTACCAACACTGATGCTTAAGATTCCGTGCATCACTAAGAAAGATAAAGAAGATCTCGCCTTCGGTCTAGCGCAAGGAATTGATATTGTTTCTTTGAGCTTCGTGCGGCAGCCTGAAGACATCCAGGCGCTAAGACAGCTACTGGTAGAAAGCAAGTCAAAGCATGGCACACGCATTCCAGTTCTGGCCAAATTGGAGAAACCACAGGCGATTGAAAACCTGACAGCAATTGTCGATGAGTGTGATGCCATCATGGTGGCCAGAGGAGATCTGGGCGTGGAGATGAGCCCTGAAAAAGTGCCGATGATTCAAAAGAGAATTATTCGCTTGTGCAATCAAAAAGGCATTCCTGTCATTACCGCCACTCAAATGCTAGAGAGTATGACCCACTCTCCTCGACCGACCAGAGCTGAAGCTAGCGACGTGGCGAACGCGATCATTGATGGGACAGATGCGGTCATGCTCTCGGGCGAGTCCGCCGTAGGCAGCTATCCGGTAGAGGCCGTGAAGATGCTGGCGCGGATTGCCTCCGACGTAGAACCTGAAATTGAGTACGACAACTTTCCACCCTCGGCCATTGACGACCCACATGCCATCAGTGAAGCGCTCAATGCCATCGACGACGTCCTCGACCTCAAATGCATCGTCACCTTTACCGAGACGGGCCATACCGCCAGGCTAGCCGCCGCAGAGCGCCCCAAAGCCTTTGTTGTAGCGCTCACGGCTAATCCCACGGTTTACCATCAGCTGAACCTGGTATGGGGCATCCGTCCTGTTTTGCTAGAGCAGCTAGACGGCCCGTTAGAGGAGCTGTTTCAACAGATGGAGACCTGTCTTCTAGAAAGAGGCTTTGTAGCGTCTGGAGACAAGGTGCTGCTGCTAGGAGGACTGCCGATGAAAGTAGCTGGCTCAACTAATTTTCTGAAGATTCATACGATTGGACTCGGATAAGCGCGCAAGCTCAGCCCGTTTTGAGTGCACGACTTCCAATCGTTTTTATCGCTGCCTACCCTCCCTACAGCTCCTGAATCATCAGAGCTGTAGGGATTTTTTACTGAGTGCACAATACCTGTACCTCAGCGGCTAAACGCCCGTACCCCAGCATGAAAATGCTCGTCCCCTGCACCCAAAGAAAGTGGCAAGTCCTGTGCGCTGTGGATACCAGGCATTGAGTACAGGGCTAATAAGTTTAGTAAGTCTCGATAGAGAGGTGCGATCGCTCGCCTTACAGAGCACCTGATATAACCAGAGCAGTTCGATTGCTTACCACAGGATTCCGCTCACAGGATTTCTATCACAGAAGGACTCTCCAGGCATGACTTCTACAGCGGTTCAACAGGGCGACACCATCCCCAAGCTCAAAGAGGATATAGCCAACTTAAAATCACAAACTGAAGCCTCTTTTGACATCCCTGTTGACAGGATTGTTCCGCTTCAGCTGCCAGAGAACATGCACCAGCCAAGGCTATATTTTGACTCTCATAGAATGGAGCTGCTCAAAAATTCTATTCACAAATATGGGGTGCTAGAACCTATTCTTTTAAGGCCCGGGCAAGCGGGAAAGCTCGAACTGATTAGCGGAGAAAGGCGGTGGCGATGCTGCCTAGCCCTGAAGATTCCGATGATTCCTGGAATTGTTCGCGAGATGTCAGACACGGTTGCCCTAGAAGCTGCCATCATTGCACATCTGCTGAGCGAAGAAATCTCTTTGATAGAACAAACTGAAAGTATCTTGAGCTTACTCTCTCTGCGGTTGGGTCTATCGGCTGAAGATCTCAAAACATCGCTCTATCAAATCAAAAATGCGCGAGTGCGTGGGCTTGAAAGCATCAGCGCTTTTAGCGAGCAGCAAATCTCAATCATCAACGAAATACTCGGCGAATTTGGAATAAAAGTATCTAGCTTTGTCTCAAATCGTCTGCCCCTACTAAACTTATCACCGATAGTTTTAGCCGCTGTCAAAGCCAACAAACTATCACCGACCAATGCAGTACTTATTAACCGTCAACCGAAAGAGTATCATGCATCGCTAATCTCTCAAGCAGAAGGATACACTAAAAGCGAGCTCGTCTCTTTGATTAAAGCGACAGTAATCAAATCTACAGTCGCAAACAGCAGCGCGTCCAAAAATGGATTAACTGAAAAGAAAGAAGATATTTCTGAGAAGATCTATCACCGCATTCAATCGGTCAGAAAAAGAACAACATTGCTTCAGAAACCTGAAGTCGTTAGTCGACTCACCAAAATAGAGCAGCTCCTCAAAGAGATTGAAGACTTGAAAGACTAGATATTTTAGGAATTAAAGCTGTCAGGCTGAGAATTCTAGAATTTTCAGCCTGACAGCTTTAATCTGATGAACTCGCATGAGGAATATCCAACACTTCGCGTAGCAAGGCCTGATCTTCAGTATTAATCTTAAATCGCTCTTTTTCAATATCTCGAATCCAGCTTTGACTTTTCCCAAGTCGTTCAGCCAACGCCCGCTGCGTAATATTTTGACGCTGGCGAGCGACATTAATATCATTACCCGAGAGCCTGTTGGTCTTAGTCACCGCCCAAGCGGTAGACTTCTTGCGGCGGCGCTTGGGAGCACTGCGGCGAGTGTTCTTTTGCCACTCTTCTGAAAGGTCAAAGCCTAGAAGGCGAGCGTTAAGGAGGCGCTGCCATTTATCTCTCGGCGCATTTTCAGTCAGTGAACGATTAGCATCGTCAGCCCAAAAGTCCAGAGCATCGTCAACATCATCAGGAATCTCACAGGCCCTAACCCACAGCGGCTGAATATCTTGCGGGTAGGTATCTGGATCGAACAGTGGTTTTAGCCCATAGTAATACAGCGTTTCCAAGTCTCGCTCAAAGGTTTTGAGCAGCCGTTTGTGAGCCCCACGCACTGTGGTCGCCTGTTGCTGTCGTTCTTTTCCGTAGGCGCTTCCCAGCGACGTGCCTACCTTCAACCTCTGCTCGCTGCCTAGTCTCAGCTTGAACAAGTACCAGAGCAAAATACGGATCGCGCCTTCATGCTGTTGCCAGTTACTCATCACCTCTTTTAACAATGACTGAGGCAACGTGCCGTACTGATAAAAGGCTGTTTGGCTACGATAGTCTTGCTTATTGAGAAAGTGCTTTGCCCACTGCCCCGCCTGCACCGTAAAGCTTAGCCCAATCAGATGGCGACTGCCTTGGCTATCTTCTTCAAAGTAGTACTCAGTGTCGAGCAGATTCCACACCGGGTGTTCATCCAGGCTGAAAGGAAGCACTTTTCCCTGCCTGGGCCAGTCGAGAGTAACCAGGATTTGACAAGACTGATAGACCAGATTTTTGATCAAAGTCAGCTTACCCAGCTTGGTAAGATCCTTACGCTTCTCAAGTCCTAGATACTTTTCAATATGTTGATCGTTTAGCGTAAAAGACTCTTGCCAAGGACGATCGACCGTCATTGCATAGGCTGCAAATATCAGGTGAACGCAAGCCGCCCGGATGTCAAAATTTGCGATCGCCTCTACTGCCTCACCGGCTGCCATCGGATGAGGAACCTCTCCTTCAGGATCTGCCGATAGCCGAAATCGCATTTCTCCTCGCCCGCGATTCACTAAGCGGGTATAGCAAAGCTTCTTATCCGCATCAGTTTGCCAAGACAAGGCCTGCCTTTGAGCCAAAATATTGCAGGCCTCCCACATCACCATACAAGAGGCGAAGGGCGTTGTTTTTCGATTGAGAAAAATGCGCGGTATGGCAGCGGGGAGCAACGTACTTTTGCAGCGGCCTTTTTTAGGAGGCAAAGGCTGCAAAGCCTCTACATCACAAGCCCCCACACAGCGAGGAATTTCCACATCTGGGCAACCGTCGCACAGTGTTGGATCGATCCAATAACCGTCTTGGTCATCGCTAGTTTTAATGGCACCGTGGGGACATTGAGATTGGCAAATATCGCAAGCAACACAGTCTTCTTTAATGGTGTAAGTCATGAGCAGAATAGACCTGCCAATCGGCTCAGCTGAATAGAGCGGGCAGGGTCGGTGTATTTTATAGGAACTAAATTCTCAGGTCCTGTGGCTAATTCAACAAAATAGGCTCGCCTAATCTCTTTTGATCGACAAGTACTTTAAAGGTAACGAGACTTCTCAAGAACTCGCTCAAAAGGCTATGAATTACGGAATAGGAAGCCTGAAATCTCCTGTAATCTAGAAGAAGGGAAAAGTTTAAGCTTCGTTAACAATCACAGTTAATTAACAACCGTTTTTCAACTTATCTATAGCTATGTGTAACAATCTAATTCGTTCTGTTCTATGTATCCTGATACACTTTCATTTTTTCTTTATTGTTTAGGAGAACGTTCAGAACAGAATTGCTGAAGAGCCCATAAATCAGCGGTTGAGAATTCTAGAATTCTCAACCGCCCAAATCATTCTTGAACTATCAGCAGGAAATCTTAGCCGACCGCATTATAGTTTTTCACTCGCTTATCTACACCAACACCCAACAGCTTAGCTAACCAGGGTGGCGGAGAAGTTGCGATCGCCTGCTGTAGTTTTGCTAGTATTTCTCGAATGTCTCCGCCTTTTGCTTCTTTCATCGGGTAAATATTAGCCTGAATAACCTTAGCCGCCGCTGGCCCACCAATCGATACAATATACAGCAAAGAACAGTCTCTAATCAGATCAATGCGAGACGCGTTTTTATCGTCACTAAGATCAGCTTCAAGCGTCGAACGAACGTCAACTAGTCTCATCTCATCTACAGATAGCTGATAGATCAAATAGCGATGACAAGAACCGAAATGCCCATCTAGCTGCTCCGCGGTATTAGAAGCAACGGCAATTCTTAGCGAGCTAGGTATATCACCGGCTTGATAAGGCTGAATTTTCAAAGAATTATCGCTTTCTTCTGTTTCTTCTCCCCATAAAATACGTACAGCGTCTTTAAGGCTGGCAACATCTGAATCCACTACGCCTTTTTTGTCGATTTCTTCTGGGGCTCTTTCCTGTTCTTCTTCAGCGGTGTAGATGTCATCTAGCGATCGCTTTAACTGAGTAACCGTCAGCTTGCTAAGCGCATCTTCAGTCACGTCACCTTCAAAACTGTTCTGCAGCGCTTCAATTAAATCTCCGACAGAAACCGGAGACAGCGCTTTAGCTGCCAAAGCAATTCGCAGCGCCACTTCATCAGAAATAGGTTGAGAAATAGATTGGTCAATCATGATGAATATCTTTTAGGGTTATCAGCTAACCTCACCAAATTTTGCTGTAGCGTCTGCCCGGTTGCTGGGGACATTTTCTACAGCGCTCAAGAGAGAATTCAGACAGTGATTTTTGAGCATTTGGCATCACTGTATTTATAGCAAGAGTCCTAGATATCGAAAAGAGATTATCCCATAGAGCCGTCGCAAAATTATCAGAGAATAATGTATTTTTTCAAGCCAATTACCTCTGCAACGCTTATGGTTACAGAGGTAATAGCATTTTTATTCATCAGCAACCCTTTCATGTATTGATGACATTGAAAGGGTTGTTTGAAAGGTGTTGAGTTTGAGGTTGTAGAAAAGACGTAGAAAGAGCAGCTGTTTTCTACATCTTTTCTTTCTGTTACTTATTTACACAAAGTCATTTACACAAAGTCAGCCGTTGTTAGATCGAATCCATTAGAAGCAATGAGTGTAATTGACTTACCGGTTTGTGCACTCTCGAACACAAAAGCGTTGCCACTTTTTGCTGTGATGGTGTCACCACTGCCTAAACTAAAGCCTGCGATAGAAAGCTTATCAGCGCGAGAAAAGTCCAACAGTGTGTCTCTACCAGAACCACCATTGGTCAGGCTAAAGACAAACGTATCAGAACCGCCGCCGCCGCGCAGGCGATCGTTTCCTTTACCACCGTCGATCAGGTCATCACCACCGCCGCCATGCACAAAGTCATTGCCGCGACCGCCATACAGCAGGTCATCATCTCCCGCGCCAAAGATTCGGTCGTTGCCGCCACCGCCATAGGCGCTGTCAATTCCAGCACCACAGCGCAGCACGTCTCTACCGTTGCCGCCACGAACATAGTCATCACCGAGTCCACCCCTTAGCCGATCTCTCTTACCTCGGCCAAATAGCTTGTCATCACCGCGATTGCCGATGAGCTTGTCGTCGCCTTTACCGCCGTTGAGGCTGTCGTTGCCGCCGCGGCCCAGCAGTCTGTCTCTATCACGGCCGCCCGCTAGCTTGTCTTTGCCTTTGCCACCAAATAGGGCATCTTTGCCCCCAGAGCCGAACGCAAAGTCGTCACCATTGCCACCATATACGCGATCGCGGCCACCGCTAGCACTTACTCTGTCATTACCGCCGCGAGAGCGAATCACATCCCGGTTTCTGTTGCCAATGATTCTGTCAGCGTTGGGGGTTCCTTTGATCTTAGCCATGAAAAATTCCCTGTTTGTAGAACGTGTTAAAGCAAATTTGCTTCGACACGGGTAGATACGAAACGCGTTTTTTGCTAGCTGTTTCAGCAAGCGATCAGCAGGAATAAAGAACAGTATTGCAGCCTGAGCCAAACCGCTCAAAAAAGCAGTTTTTTGACTTATCGAAATTCTCTTTTGCCGAATTAAAAGGGCGTGGCAAAATTGAAATTTGTTCTGAATTTCGCGGTCTGATTTTTGTAAAAAAGACGCTTACACACTTGCTTTAGATGCTGAATGCATAAAGCTAACTTGATTAAAATATATCCGAAACCATGTCATCAAAGCGTAAAAATATCTCTTCTTCATGATTTCTTTTCACTAATTTCACAGGAACATTTACTGCCTTTTACAGTCGTTGTAAGGAATAGAAATTATCCAGTGAAACTATGCGGTGAAACCGTTGTCAACAAAGCAACTGATGCCTTTACAAATGTTGTTGTTTTGAGTTATTAAGTCGTGAGGAATCAGGTTCAATTCAGGTTCAATCCAGGTTCAATCAGGGCTTAATTTTTGTTTAAGCATTCTATTGTTTTCACTCAGTTTTTCCTCAATCTTTCTTTACTCAGTCAACAGTACCTGCTTAGCGGTTACTTATCACCCAAAGAGTGCCTAACACCATTGCTTACACAAAGTTCGCGGTAGATAAGTCAAATCCGTTTGCCGCTACCAGCGTCAAAGAATTCCCAGACTGCACATCTGTAAAGGTGAACGATCTACCACTGTTGCGAGTAATCGTGTCGCCACTGCCCAGGCTAAACCCAGCAATAGAAAGAGAATCGGCACTAGAAAAATCGAGTAGCACATCCTTACCGCTGCCGCCGTTGCGCAGGCTGAAGGCAAAGGTATCAGCGCCGCCGCCGCCTCTTAGCCGGTCGTTACCTTTACCGCCATAAATCAGGTCGTCGCCACTGCCACCGTTGATAAAGTCATTGCCGCGACCGCCGTAAAGAATATCGTCACCGCCTGCACCAAACAGTCTGTCGTTGGCATTGCCACCGTACAGTCGGTCTTTGCCAGCCCCACCAAACAGCGAGTCTCTGCCATCGCCACCGCGCAGATAATCGTTACCCAAACCACCCTTTAGTCGGTCTCTCTTTCCTCTGCCAAACAGCGTGTCGTCGCCCATATTGCCGATTAGCTTATCGTCGCCTTTAGCACCGTTGAGGTTGTCGCTACCACCGCGGCCCAGCAGTCTGTCATTGGCACCGCCGCCTGCTAGCTTGTCGCTGCCGCTGCCGCCAAATAGGCCATCTCTGCCTCCAGAGCCGAAGATAAAGTCATCACCCGATGCGCCGAATGCGCGATCGCGACTACCGCTAGCACTGATTCTGTCGTTACCCGCACGAGATTTGATGACGTCACGCGCTCGGGTGCCAATAATTCTGTTGTCGTTGGCGTCGCCTTTGATCTTATTTTTGATCTTAGCCATGATGAAAATCCCCTGTTAATTAAATGTGTCGAGGCAATTAGTGTGAAAGACTCTGTTGTTCTTTTTGGCGAAAAACAACCAGAAGTTTGCATAAAAGCGCTACAGAATAGTGCACGCTTCAGTGCGTTTCCTTCATTCGATGTATCAATTTGCCTTGATTTGAATATAGCGGAATTCACTGACACAAATAGCCCAAACAGCTCATCTTCACAGACGCTTTTCAGTAGTTTTACGTAGATTCTTTTGGGTCACATAGCGCAAGTGATGCGCATCACTCACGCTATGTGAAATGGCTCTAACAGCGGCGTTTTTGACAGAATTAGAACAGAATTCGTTACGGCCTCTAACAGTTTTGGCTAGCCGTTTTAGCGCTGCTTATCCATGCATCAGCGTATGTGATTTAAATCGCTTAAGTCTTAGCGCATTCGTCACCACAGAAACAGAGCTAAGGGCCATCGCTGCACCCGCAACTATCGGATTAAGCAGCAGACCTAGCAGGGGAAAAAGAATGCCAGCGGCAATCGGAATGCCCACCGTGTTGTACACAAACGCAAAGAACAGATTTTGGCGGATATTAGCCATCGTGGCTTTGCTGAGCGCAATGGCCGTGACAATTCCCTGCAAATCACCAGAAATGAGCGTGATATCGCTGGCCGCGATCGCCACCCCTGTGCCTGTCCCAATCGCCATCCCCACATCCGCCTGTGCCAAAGCAGGCGCGTCGTTAATACCATCGCCCACCATCGCTACCACACGCCCCTCGGCCTGTAGCTGCCGAATCGTCGCCGCCTTTTGGTTGGGGCGCACAGCCGCAAATACCTGACGAATACCCACTGCATGAGCGATCGCATCTGCCGTTTGTGGGTTATCGCCCGTCAGCATCACCACGTCTAATCCCATCCGCTGCAAAGCACTCACAGCCAACGCCGAGGTCGGTTTCAACGCATCCGCAATGCCCACTAGCCCCTCCGCTTTTCTGTCTACCGCAATCCAGGCCGTTGTCTTCGCGGCGGTCTCCCAATGCTGTTGCTGTGCCTGAAGCAGGTCGGTATCTATCCCCAAGCTTCGCATCCAGCGGTCGGTCCCAATCTGTACCTGATGGCCGTCTACTGTCGCCTGCACGCCGCTACCAGCAACCGCTTCAAACGCTTCCACTTTATATTGAGCTTTGCCATATTGAGCTTTGCCCAGCTTTGCCAGGTTGACGCCTTGAGACTCCGCGTAGGCCACCAGCGCTTCAGCAAGCGGATGTTCAGAATTCTGTTCTACCGCTGCTGCCAGTTCCAACAGCTTTATCTCGTTGCGGTTGGCCGTACCGCTGACAGTGGCATAGTCGGTCACCGTAGGACGGCCTGCGGTCAGCGTGCCTGTTTTATCAACGACAACCGTTTGAATGTTGTGGGCACGCTCCAGGCTAGCCGCATCTTTGATGAGAATGCCGTGTTCTGCGCCTTTGCCCGTGCCCACCATGATGGAAGTAGGGGTCGCTAGGCCCAAAGCGCAGGGGCAAGCAATAATCAGAACGCTAACGGTGGTGAGCAGAGCGAGTGTGATGTTGCGAGTGACTATAAACCAGAGCGCGAATGTGATTAGTGCGATCGCTATCACCACCGGAACAAACCAGCGAGTTACCCGATCGGCCTGCCGCTGAATCGGGGCCTTCGAGTTCTGGGCCGCCTGCACCAGCTGCACAATTTGAGAGAGCAGCGTCTCTTTGCCCACCCGCAAAGCGCGAAATCGAAAGCTCCCCGTCTTATTAATCGTCGCCCCAATCACCTCATCGCCGCAGGCTTTCACAACGGGCACCGGCTCACCGGTCACCATCGACTCATCGACGGCAGACGTACCCTCTATTACTTCACCATCGACCGGAATCTTCTCTCCGGGCCGTACGATCACAACATCGCCAATCTCCACAGCCGCAACCGGGACATCAACAACAGCATTGCCTCGCACCACGCGCGCGGTATTAGCCTGCAAGCCCATCAGCTGACGAATCGCCTCAGAGGTTTGGCTTCTCGCTCGGCTCTCCAGATAGCGCCCGAGCAAAAGCAGGGCAATAATCACCACAGCCGCTTCGTAGTACACGTCAGGGGCTAGGCCCTGGGCGGTGACAACAGCTGGAAACAGGGTGACAAAAACAGAATATAGGTAGGCCGCTCCGGTGCCTAAAGCGACCAGGGTATCCATAGTAGACGTGCCCTGCTTGAGCGCTTTCCACGCCCCAATGTAAAAGGACTGACCACACCAGAACAGAATTGGCGTCGAGAGAATCAGCTGAAGCCACGCATTGTGTAAAAAGTTCGGCCAGTGATGCAGGTGTAGGCCTAGCATCATGGGCAGCATGCCAATAATCAAAAGCAACCCGACTGCGCTGCTAACCAGGACTTTAATCAGTAGAGAAGACTGCTGCCGCTTTTTTTCCTGTTGTTGTTGCGTGAGGCGATCGCGCTCATCTCTAACATCATCTTCAACAACAGTTGCCCTGTAGCCAGCGGCAGCCACCGCCTGCTGAATCTTGTCCACAGTTGCCTGACGCTCATCGTGCACCACCGTTGCCTGCTCACCCGCAAAATTCACCTCAGCGCGGCTCACGCCCGCGACCTGCCGAATCGCCTTTTCGATACGATTCATACAAGACGCACAGCTCATCCCTTTTAGCATCAAAATAGTTGTTGTCATAGCATTGGCCTCCGCAGCTAAGGTTCACAGATGTAGTGATGTGAACGCGATAGGCTTAGCATAGACTCTACAGTTGGCTAGAGAGTCTAGTATTAATAGCAAGTCGTCACAAAAGTATTAACCAACAAGAGGCTGAACAACCATGAACGCATCGCCCTCTGAAGCTAAACCGCTTCAAGAAAAGCTAATTCAAGAAAAGCTAAAGATTGGAACGCTCGCCAAACAAACCGATGTTGCCGTTGGGGCCTTGCGCTATTACGAAGAACTCGGGCTACTGTCTTCCGAGCGTGGCACTAACGGGTACCGGTACTATCCGCACTCTGCGATTAAGCAGGTGCACTTTATCAAAAAAGCTCAGGCACTAGGATTCTCTCTAGAAGACATCGGGCAGGTACTCACCGTTCACCAAAAAGGAGACGTGCCCTGTCAGCTGGTACAGTCGCTTTTGCAAGACAAAATAGAACAGCTTGAGCGCCAGATTCAGGAAATGCAAACCTTCAAACGTGATTTGATCACGTATCGCGATCGCTGGTCATCGACAGAGCCGAGACCAGCACCTGACGACATCTGCCCGCTCATCGAAACTATCTCACTGTAGACAGCCACAGAAAGCCACAGAAAGACTAGCTCCGCAAGCAGCCATCACACCCCCTCAATCGAACCCTGACGCGAACTGCCATCTTCCATATTGAGTGAGAAGCCACCGTTTCGCTGCTTCATCTCTTCGGGGACGTCTTTTAGCAGCAGCGTATAAATCTCTGTTGGCATCTCAATATTGTGAGTTTGCAGCGCTTCTTTCACCCGCTGAGAGACCTGTGAAGTGGTCTCTAAAAAGTCGGCTCGGTGAGAGGCCACCCAAAACCGCACTTCTATATTTACCGTACTAGCTGCCAGCTCACTCACTAGCATCTCAGGCGGCGGTGTGGCCTGCACAATCTCTAAAGAGCTGACCGCTTTGATGATTACCTGCCGCGCCTCGGCAATATTGGCGTCATAGTCAATTCCTACCACCACAGAGCTGCGCAGATAGTCGGCGGCTGTGTTGTTGGTAATACTGGCCTGAAACACTTCCTGGTTAGGAATATAAACCATGCGGCCATCGTAGGTTTTTAACGTAGTGGTGCGTAGCTGCACCTGAGTGATCGTGCCTTCGTACCCGTTGATTACCACCTGGTCGCCAATGTGAAAGGGCCGCGCTGATAGCAAAATCACACCCGAAATGTAGTTACTCAGCACGTCTTTCAGGCTAAAACCAATGGCGACGCTGGTCAGGCCCAATGCGCCCAGCATGGTAGCAAAGTCAATTCCCCAAACGCCCAGCGCTACCACAGCGCCCGCGACCCACACAGCGCCATAGCCTAACCGTCCGATCAGCACTTCCGTGCCGCGGTCACCTTCGGTCTGCTGAGCCCATTTAAAGGCGCTAAAGCGAACGCCTTTGGCAATTAGCCAGGTAACTACCGTAACAATCAGTACGCCAATCAGGGCTGGAATACTCGCGACTGTATCTTGCCCCAGCTGACTGACGGTGCTGTTGAGCCTTTGGGCCACGTCTTTGACAATTGGCGGCTGATCGATGTTTTGCTTTAGGCGCTCTGACCACCGCTCCGCCAGTACTTCTAGCGGCAGACCCAGGTCTTGAGCATCTTGCGCGGTTACGGTCATCAGTACACGGCGGTTGGCCTGAATGGTAATCAGGTTTTGATCGGCAACCGGTTCGGCGGTTACCGATACCTCGCCGCTGGTTCGCTCTATCAGACTGGCAATGCGACGGTTAATGATGGCAGCGCGATCGCTCGCCGAAAGCTGATTCAGGCTGCCTACTTGAAAAATCGTTTGTCCGCGCACGATCACATCAGCAAAGTAGTCGCCCGAAGCAGGCGCGGCGATCGCCTCTGGTTCAGACTCCGCAATCGCCGCTTCCTCCGCTGCGCCCTCTGCCGCACCTCCTTCTACCGCACTTTCTGCCGCGCCCTCCACAGCTTCACCTTGGGCGACCGCTGGTAAAGACGTTGGCCATACAACGGGCGAAGCCAGTGAGAGAACAACTGCCAGCGAAAAAGCAAAGAGCGCAACCGGATAGCGTTTCATTAACCGTCACCAAAAAAATTAATCTGCGATCGCAGAAAGATCAACACCTTTCAAGCTTTCTACTTCAATGTCTTCAACCTGAAAGCTATCCACTATTTGCTTGAGCGTTCCGGCCAGCGGCACCGCAATCACCACACCCAGCAGGCCGCCCACCTGCGCACCGATCAAAATAGACAGCAGCACCCAAACCGGATTGAGCCCCACCGCATCGCCCAAAATCCGCGGCGTAAATACGTTATCGACAAACTGGTCGGTCACCACACAGGCCACCAGCACTTCTGCCCCCAGCACCGGATTGTTAATGGCCAGCAGCAGGCTCACGGTGAGCATACCGAGCAAATCAGCAAAGGGAACGAGCACACAAGCGCCGATAGCGATCGCAGAAATCAACCAAAACGGCACCTGAAGCCAATAGAAGACCAGCGCCAAAATAGTCGCCATAATTGCCGCAATGACCGCCTGCCCAAAGAAGTAATTCTTAAACTGAGCGCCGAGCGCATCGCTCACCTGCTGACCCAAATCATTCGGCAGCCACTTAAACAGCCCAGCCCAAAACGTCTCGCCATACAGCAGCAAATACAGCGTCAGCACGGCCACTAGCACCACATCCAACAGCCGATCGGCAAAGCTCAGCAAAAAGTCCAACACCTGCCCAGGCAAGACCTTCAGCTCTACCGGCAGCAGATTGGCTAGCTGCACGGTCAAATCGCTCACGTCAATGTTGTCAGCGGTTTCGAGCTTATCTATCTCGGTATCCAAAATTTCTAGCTGGGCAGACCCGGTGGCAAACCAGTCGGGCAGCTGCGTCGCCAAATCTGTAATCTGATTGAGCAAAATCGGCACAATCGTTATCAGGGCAATCGCCGCCGCGCTAATCACCAGCAGCACAATCACCAGCACGCTAAGGCCTCTGGCAATACCTTTACGCTCCATTAGCGACACCAGGTAGTCCAGCAAAAACGCTAGCAGCGTTGCCACTACAAATAGCGTCAGCAGCGATTGAAAATAGCGAATTCCTTGCAGCAGCAGCCAAAAGTTAAAAATCGTCAGCGGAATTGCCAGCTCCCACACCAGCCACCGAGGCAATTTATCGAGTAAAGTCTTCAATCCCCAGGTCCTACTGACAAACGCTACAGCCAAAGCGATACAAATCGCCCCACGATTATCCCAGGCTGAGATAGCAGGTCATCCTTCTAGAGAATGAAAAAGAAAGGTCACGACCCATAGCAACACCCACAGCAGAGTATGATGGCGACCGTTGTTTGTTGCTCGAACGCTGTCGTCGAGATCTGTAGTCGAATGGCCGATCCTTTCAATCCGCAGCCCGATAAAGAGCAACAGACTCACCACCCTACAAACCGCCGTTCATCCGACAAGCAAAGAGAACATCAGGCCAATGAGCGGACCTATCTGGCCTGGCTACGTACCTCTATTTCACTGATTGGCTTTGGCTTTGCGATCGCCCGCTTCGGCATCTTCATTCAGCAGCTAGATCCCACCAACGGTTCCGACGCCTCTGTATTCAATTCCAGACTAATCGGCATTGTCTTGGTCAGCTTTGGCATTTTTTCTATCGTTCTGGCCGCTTGGCGCTATAACCAGGCCTTCAACCAAATCGAGCGAGGCCGCTACAAGCCCAACCGCGGCGTAATTTGGCTGCTCTCAGCCATGGTAACTGCCCTGGGAATTCTCTGCATTCCGCTGCTGCTGTAGCATTCCGCTGCTGATAATCTGATTCCACCCTACTCGTAGCGAACGTTGTTGAAATCAATCCAGCCGTCTTCGTGGCTGCTGCGCGGATCTTTGTGCGTCCAGTGAATAATGCCACCGCGATCGTTCCATTCGTATTCGCCTTTGACTGAAATGCGATCGCCTTTTCTCATCGTACTCAGCCGAGTATCAATATCTATGTAGTTCACCACCAGCAGCGTCTGATCGCTCGTAACTCTTATCACAAACCGCTGATGCTTATCGCCTTCCACATCATCCGGCAGCAGCGCCTCTACCGTACCCGGCACATTTTCTACAATCAGGTCTGACTGCTGATTTTTATACGCCTCTGCAACTGCTTTACTGCCCATCACCTCAGCCTTACTAACTCGATACAGATAGGAAGGCGCTGCCAACACAGGAACCATACCACTCAAAAACGTTCTTCTATGCATCTATGCTCACTGTTTGCTGGAATCGAATCTACTTCATAATACTGGCTCTACCTACACTTAAAGCAATACAGAAGCAGAACACGTAGAAGAACTATGTAAGATAGTTGACACGCTTTTAAATGCACTGATACGCTAATTCTCACAGCCATCCACCGCTTGAAAGGTAGTGGAAATGGCTCGTCCCGCACGAAAATTTAGCAAACGCCCATGCTGACTGTTACCAGCAGTCAACATAGGCTCGCCCCTTAACTGGAATCAGCAGTCAAGCGGTTGTGGATAATGATGCCATAGCCACCCTGACTTCGTAAAAGTTGGGGTGGCTAAATTTTCGCGCTTTCTTCCTAAACC
>ERZ1740058.336-NODE-336-length-39291-cov-7.190335_pt1 | contig 39291 bp, 25 predicted proteins | sample MGYA00581745_ERZ1740058 | MGnify/ENA primary metagenome ERZ1740058 (study PRJEB43018, sample SAMN04849742) | marine metagenome | isolation source: floating plastic debris | place: Pacific Ocean | collected 2008-08-30 | study: EMG produced TPA metagenomics assembly... | reverse complement strand
GGAGGTGCCAGTGCCTTGGAGACCTCCGATTCATACCTAAATTCAGCAACGCCGAGCAGAAAAATAGAGCCATGACGCCACTGCTGCGCAATCAGCGAGTGAAACTGGTACACTGTGATGCGATGGATATCGAGGTAGTTAGGATTAATCCAATCGGAGAGCAACTCACGAACTTTCTCAAGTTGTTCAAATTGGCTTGCAAGCTCGTGGCCGGCGAGCATAAATTCCCAACGATGATGATTGCCAACAGAAGGGACATAAACCGCAGGGCGGCGTTCATCACACAATAGTTGGCATGACTTGGACAGTGTGTTTTCTTGTGGAACTGCAGAGGGTTTTATAAAGGTATCAACAACTAGCCATTGCTTATCAAAGTTAAAGTCCTGTAAGGCAATTCCTAAAGATTTACGAGTGATACTAGAGGCTCCATCACAGCCTAAGAGGTATCGAGCTTGAATGTTCAAAGGTTGTTGCTTAGCGGAGTTATAAGCGGTAACCAAGGGACCATCTGACGCTGGTGTAATCGATCGAACAGCGTAACCAAAATAGGCTTGTAGACACTCAAAACGCTTCATGCTTTCACGTAGTATCTCCTCCATCCAAGGCTGATAGAACACATAGTGCTCGTCAATATCCTGTTCGTCAGCGCTGTGGGTTCCACTTGCAGAAAATAAAAGACGACGATTGCGATCTAAAAACTGGAGTTCAGATACAGGGGCGACAACTGCCGACATTTCTTCATTCAGGCCTAACTGCTGAATAATACGCATGATATCGACATCAAAGTGAATCGCCCTCGGCAGATGATACACATCTAGCTCACGCTCTAGGACGATAGTTTGAATGCCGTATAAGCCTAATAGATTAGCTGCGATCGCGCCAACCGGACCGCAGCCAATGATAGCTACATCACAGGCTACAACATTAGGCGGTGTCGATGAGCTATGCATCACTATGGAAGCTGTTAGGAAGCAGCATGAAACACGTTGAAAGATAACTGGTTAATGATGACAAAACATAAAATTGATGTCTAGGTAGATATCTGGGGCATTACCCTCAGCGACTAACAGCCGAAAGAAGCAACTTTACGCCCTGTGCTTCTATCCGATTCGTTAACTCTCTCCAAAGTCCAATTTTTTCGAGGCCGAGCTGACCTCTTTGGAGGCGAATAAATTTTCCCTCAATAGCATTGGTTGAATCTGAGATGATCTCCTTCTTATGCGCTTTTTTTGCCATCAGTTTAGAGACTAAGTTATCGGTTGAAATATCGTGCAGTTCCAGCATGATATCAGCAGCATACCGCACTGTTTTGTTGAGGGTCTCTGTAGAAATCTCATCCTGATTGTCATCGAGTTTTTTAGAAACAATCGGTTGCATCACATCGAAAGCTAGCTGAAGATCTTGACCAGTGATGCCGTGCAAAACAATCTTGTCTTGATTGCGGATTTGGCCATACATCCCGGCAACCACTGCGGTAAATCGGATGTAAGCCTGACGAATACATTGGTCATGGTAACGGTGGGCTTCCTCTTCAGAACAATCATTTTTCAGAGTGGCACAAATAGTCGCAGCTGCAGATAAAGCACCTAAAAAAGCCATATGAATCCCTGTTGAGAAGATCGGATCAATAAACCCTGCGGCATCACCTGCAATGCGATACCCAGAGCCTGAGAATGACTCTGCAACATAGGAGTAATCTTGCCAAATCTTGACTTCTTGTGAGACTGGGGTCGCCTCAGAAAGCATGGCCGAAATGTCGGGAGACATTTCAATATAGTGCCGATAAAGTGCTTCATGACTACCATGCCTTTGAAGCGCAGCTTTATAGCAGTCCCGATGAATCACAACACCTACGCTTAATGTCTGGTTGTGGAGCGGGATGGCCCATACCCAACCACTTCCATCAGCCAATGCTTCCATATTAAAGTGACCAGGACAGCCTATATCGTGATCATTCATAAATGGTCGGTGGTTTTTCCAGTAGTTGCCCAGTGCAATATTGGCTAAATGATCTTGAAACTGGCGATTCTTAAGATACCGCGAGGCTAAAATTCCTGAGAGTCCTGAGGCATCAATCAGATAGTTAAACCCAGTCTTACCCTGCCCAGAAGCTGTTTCCCATGTGACATTAATGGGACGTTTTCCAAGAAAGTCAACGGCCTTAATACTCGTTTCTTCAAAGACTTCTACACCCATTTCTCTGGCGTAGTCCAGTAGCATGTGATCGAATTCTGAACGAACGACATGATATGAGTACCCACCAGATTTGGTGAAGTCGATAAGGCCTGCAGGCGAACCTTGTTCTCTTCGGAAGTAAGCACCTGGCTTTTTGGTGAATCCATGAGCCTCCACACGCGCCTTGAGGCCAACAAAATCAAGCAAGGGAATGGCGGAAGGAAGCATCGACTCACCAATGTGATAGCGAGGAAATTTGGCTTTCTCAAAAAGACAAACATCGACCCCTTCTCTTGCCAAAAGAATTGCGGATAGAGACCCTGCTGGCCCCCCTCCAATAACGACAACGCTAGTTTTTGAGGGAATTTTGGGATTGACTGAATTCATTGTAAGGTCTGTGTTTATTGGAGCATTGTGTTAAGCATTTTCAGCCAAGTTCAATGAGCTGACGATTCTTCTCTCGGCCATCCCGGTAGCAGATTTATCGAAGCCATAGGCCTCGAATACAAAAGAGAAGTCTTGACTGACTTTCTCTGGCGTCAAGCCGAAGTCATGCAGTGAACGTACCGAATGCTTGCGTTTATAAACAGACTGATCTGTCTTAGCAACAGATTCTCTGAGCGATTGAGTTGGTTTGATATCAGTGAAATCGACAATCTTATTAAAGGTGCGCTCGGGGTGCTTATAAAGATCGTCAGATCTTAAAACCATGACTTGATCGGATGAAAATTCTGGGTTCTTTTGTAAATCATAAAAGTAACGATATAAATTGAGACTCTGAACATACTTACGATTGAAGTATTGCTGTAGCATTTCATCAGAAAGATTGGCCAGTCCCCATTGCTGCTCGAACATGTTGCGATGTAGTGAAAAATATGAAGCCAAGGTTTCGTAGGGCGATCTGACCAAATAGATGAATTTGGCATCTGGAAAAGCTTCCATCAGTGTTTGGAGACGGTAGACCGAGTAATTAGGCTTTGCAATCACTCGTTTTTTCCCAGTGTAGGTAATTTGTCGCTGAAGACAGCGTTTGAAAAATTGGACGGAATGGTGCCGTTTTACCGCTGGCTGTCGATCATAAAAATAATCTATGGGTTCTTCAAAGGCCAGGGGCGTCATTACACTTAGCAGTGGTGTATCTAAGGTATGGATGAAAATAAATTCTTCTTCTTCTGGCTGATCTAGGACGACTTTATGACCAGTCTCTTCTGGTATGAGGACTGCTTTCCCCTTTTTAATTGCATTTTCAATTAAAGGGGTGAGTAATTTTCTCGCACTCAATGCCAGAAAAAACATGTGCCAAGTGTCAAAGGTGACAAAGTCATCTGTTTGAGTGAGGAGATTGTGTAAAAAAGTAGTGCCGCTACGCGGGTGGCCGATAATAAAAATAGGTTGCTTAACCTCAGCCTGCTTGTAGTGAGGGAAAAAGAGATTGTCTAAAGCTAGGGTAATCCGAGTGAATAATCCAAACAACGGAATTATCGTTAGCCAAACAATGAAGTCTTTCTTTAGTCCAAAGGTTCGCCAACAGGCTCCTAGAATTTTTTGATAGCGCTTTAGCATAACGGAACTAAGGGTATTGAGTAGCCTACACAAAGTTGAAGGGCAAGGTCAGATAGAGGCCAAAAACAAAGTTCTATCTAGATGGCCGCTTGTTCAACCGAGGCGTGGAGAACCGCTTCTTCGAGCTGAATTCGTTTGTACATGAGTACACCATTTGCTATAGAGAAAAAGATGGCTGTGAGATAGGCATTATGAATTAAGGGCAGGGCCGCGATTTCAATCACAACACCTAGCCAGTTAGGATGCCGCAGATAGGCATAAACCCCGTTTTTAACGAGTGGTTGGCTAGGCAAAGTCATAATGGGTAGGGTCCACCGCCAGCCCAAGGCTCGCATGGAAAAATAGCGCAAAACTTGACCGGCGATCGCACCCAGAATTCCTACTGCCGCCAGCCATGGAATAAAAGGTCGATCAAACCACCAAACTTCTGCAATCATGCTGATCCACCAGCAAATTTGCAGAAGCTTAACCAGGGGCAAAGCATTATCACTTTCCTCTTTTCCTCCCCGCTCTAAAATTTGAGCTACATTACGGTTGCTCAGTCGCACCTCAAACACTCGCTGAACCACAACAGCCATAACAATCAAAACAAATATCCATCGAGTCATCATCACTATTCACCACTTAAGTAACAACACTTCCTGAGAAAAACCTGGCCCCATAGCAATCATCAGACCATACGCTCCAGAGGCAGGCGGCGCTTCTGCCAACACCTGATCGAGAATATATAGCACTGTCGGAGAGGAGATATTGCCCACTTTTGCCAGAACCTCTCGACTGCATTGGAGCGCGCGATCCTCTAGTCCAAACTCTTCGGTCACCGCACTAATAATTTTTGGCCCGCCAGGATGTACCAGCCAACGCTCAATTTTGTCTGAAGAGAGATTGTGTTTTTCTAACAGCGGGTCGATTGCCCGGCGTAACCCCTCTCTGGCATACTCACTCACCTCTGGCCGAAGAATATTTCGGGTTCCTGTGTTGACTCTTTCCATCCCCATTAAATCGATCGTGTCCGGTAATAGCATAGAAACACTGTCGATTACTTGTGGGCATCCCGGCTGAGCCAGTGGATGTTCGTCTCCGACCATCAGGACAGCCCCCGCCCCATCTCCAAAAAGCGCTGCTGTGATGATGGTCATAACAATGTCGCTATACTGGCTGGGATCTTCAGGTAGCTGGTGAATCATGGCTGCTAAATCACGCTGAAGAGATCCTAGCCATAGGGCTGAAGAGGGTTCAGCCGCAGCAATAAGCGCGGTCTCTGTAGGATGGCCACGCAGATAGTCTGCAACGCGAGCAACGCCAAAGGCACCGCCCATACAGCCTACGCCGCCAATGGGTAACCGCTTGATCTGCGGGGCGAAAGGAACTCGATTCATCAACCGAGCGTCAACAGACGGCACCGCTGAGACTAGCGTTGTTGTAGTCAGTTGTGAAATATCTTCTGGCGCCAAGCTGGCTTTCTCTAGCAGCTGGCGTACAGCTACCTCTAACAAACTTACCGTTGCCTCTACCGTTGCCTGAAATCCTGTTTCTACAGTCGGTGGATCGAAAAAAGAATCGAGGGGCAACATAAAGTACCGACCCTCAATGGCCACATTTGTAAAGAAGCGATCGATTACCTCAAGGTCGAAGTCGAGTTGGCTGATCATAAAGTACTTTTTTAAGGTTGTTGCCAATACCTCCTGTGGATAATAATGCGTTGGAAATGCCGTTGAGGCTGCTGCAATGTAAGCCATAACTAAGATACGGGTAACGTGGCAGTGGAAAGTTTGGCTGAGATCGCATCAATCAGTGATTGAGGGTCAGTTTGGAAAAAGAAATGATCGCCAGGAAACGTTTGCTGTTGAAAATCATGGCTGGTCTGATTTTGCCAAGCGGATAAGGCTGCGGGGCTAACTATGGAATCTGAGGTTCCTCTAAAGGCTGTAATCGGGCAGTCGAGTGGATCTTCATTGGTATAGATATAGGTTTCTAACAGCTTAAAATCTGCTCTCAGTTGTGGCAGGTATGGTGTGAGTAGCGCTGGCGAATGCAGTAAAGACGGCGGCATTCCCTGGAATTTTTGCAAGGCTTCAATGAAGTTAGTCTCGGGTAAATGATGAATCGTCAGAGTTAAATCGGGCAGCTGTGGGGCACGGTAGCCAGAGACAAAAAGATGATTGGGCAAGGGCCATTTTCGCCGTCGAAATTCGCGCGCTAGTTCAAAGGCAAGGAGGGCTCCCATACTATGGCCAAAAATGGCGAACGGTTTGTTTAGATAGGTTTCTAGAGAGGACGCAATCGCGCTGACAACAGCTTTTACCTGCGTTAGAAGCATCTCATTTTGGCGATTTTCGTGCCCCGGCAACTGAATGGGGCAAAGCGCAATCTCAGTCGGTAGATGCTTTGACCACGGTTGAAAGAACGAAGCACCGCCCCCGGCATGGGGAAAGCAAAATAAACTCAGTTGATCTGCATTAGCAGGTGATTTTACCCATAAAGAAGCCTGCGCTTTAGCTTTTTCCAGATCCTCCTTCCCAGTCGGTTGAAGAGACTTTTCTATCAGCAGTCTGATCTGTTCTACAAACTGCTCCAGGTTGAGCTGAGCGAAGAACTCTACGGGGACATTGACATTAAGCTTAGTCTCCAATCGTCGCCGCAGCTCGGTTGCCATCAGGGAGTCAAAGCCCAAATTAGCTAAGTGTTGCTCCCAATCTAGCTGGGGCGGCGTGATACCTAGTACGACGGACAGAATTTCCCCAAAGTACTCTCTGAGTAATTGTTGGCGTTCTTCTGAGGCCATTGATGGCTGATGTAGACGATTCCAATCTTTGGATAGTGTTGTCTCGTTGTCCAGATAGGTAGATGCCTTGTCGAATGCGATGTTGGCGGCTAGGTTTGGCGTTTCGCTGGTCTTAGTCTGATGCTGATGAAGTTTGGCTAAGGCTGAGAGTATCTCTGGCAGCTGTTTCACAGAATCGGAGGAAACTTTTGTTGACAACTGTTCTAGCAGGGGGGCGAGATTTCCCTGACTCAGTTGTCTGACCACTGAAGTTTGTTTTGCGGTCAGCCGATCTGTTGCGGAAATGGCTGCAGGCAGATGGCTGGGTAGAGCGTTGGGCTCATTAGTGACTAAGGGCATCCAGTAGCGCTGACGCTGAAAAGGATAGGTGGGTAGGGAAACAGTTTTAGCTTGGCTGGATAATGCTAGCTGCCCCCAGTTAACCGGTAGACCGTGAATTGCCAATGCACCTAAGCTACTTAGCATTTGCTGCCAGTCATCTTTCTGTTCGCGGAGGCTCGGCAACCACAAAGCTGATACGCGAGATTCAGAAGTGTTGCGGGTCAAGCACTGTCGTCCCATTCCCAAAAACACCGGCTTTGGCCCTGGCTCCAGAAATATTTCACAGCCCTGTTGCTGTAAAGTTGACATGCCATCTGCGAACCGAACCGGACTGATGATTTGCTGGCACCAGTAGTCAGGTGTTGTCATATCGTGGTCGACTAGTTTTCCCGTTATGGTTGAGACGATAGGTTGGGTGGGCGGATAGTATTGAATGCGATGAGCGATTTGTTCAAAACTCTCGACCATGGGGAGCATGAGCGAGGAGTGAAAAGCGTGGGAGACCTGCAAGGGTTTGAATTTTATCTGTTGAGCTTCTAGCTGTTGGCAAACGGCGCGGATAGATGCGCGATCGCCCGAAATAACCGTACTTTCTGGGCCATTAAATCCAGCGATAACAACTTTGTTCTCAGTTGTGTTCTTTGCAGCAGATTGTCTGTCTACTGAATGCAAAATTAGCTCAGTTGCTGCGATCGCCCGCTCAATTTGTTCTACTGTGGCCAGCGCCGACACCATCATGCCATTTTCGGGTAACGCTTGCATCAACCGCCCCCGAGCAGCAACCAGGGTCAGCGCGTCTTCTAAGCTAAAGACGCCCGCGAGACACGCTGCTACATATTCACCCAGGCTATGGCCCATCAATACCGTTGGTTCGATTCCCCAAAATTGCCAAAGCTTAGCTAGCGCATATTCCAACGCAAACAGTGCAGGCTGAGTATAAGCGGTTAGATGAATGGAGTTCTCTGCTACCGGTTCAGATGCTGACCCAGAGGCATCTGAAAAATTAGGGTAAAGAATTTTCAACAGAGGCCTTGATAAAGTGCCCTCTAAAATATCGGCACAGTGATTAATGCATTCTCGAAAGAGCGGTTCCTGCTCATAGAGCTGACGACCCATATTTTCATATTGAGCACCCTGCCCGGTAAACAGAAAAGCCACTTTAGGGATTTTCTTCTGCCGGAGCAGCTGATAAGAAATAAGGTCGGCAGTTTCTTTCCCTTGGGAAAATGCCTGAAGCTGCCTCTGCAATTGTTCATTCGTTTTGGCAACAGCCGTCAGCCGATGCTTAAACTGCGATCGCCCCGTGTTAGCACTAAAGCAAACATCAGCAAGGGCAAATTCGGAGTGATTATCCAACCAATCAGCGTACTGCTGGGCCATGGCTTGTAGCGCTGGTTCAGTTTTGGCTGAGAGCGTTAAGACCTGGTAAGCGCCTGGATCTTGTTGTAAGTCAGCTTCAGGGTCAGTAGCTGGCTCAGGATCAACACCTTGGAAACCAGTAATTTGGGAATCAGGCGCAGCTGCTAGCACTATATGGGCATTGGTTCCGCCAAATCCAAAAGAACTAACGCCTGCGATTTTGGCCGGGGCATCCTGCGTACAACGCTGCGTGGGCATCTGCGGCCACGGCGTTAGTTCAGACACCAATTTAAGGGGCAATCGATCCAATCGAATCAAAGGATTAGGCGTTTGTAAATGCAGGCTCGGGGGAATTTGTTGGTGTTTGAGCGATAAAGCAACTTTAATTAGTCCAGCAATCCCAGCAGCGGCTTCGGTGTGGCCAATGTTTGTTTTTACAGAGCCTACAAAACAGCCATTATCAACAGCGCGAGCTTCAGAAAGCACCTCTCCTAATGCCTTCATTTCCATCGGGTCACCCAGTCGGGTACCTGTGCCGTGGGCTTCAACATACTGACCCTCACCAGGGGAAACCCCTGCCTGCCGGTAAGCCGCCTTGATGACCGCAGTCAGTGCTCGAGGATTAGGGGCAGTCATGCCATTGCTGCGCCCGTCTTGATTGACTGCGCTTCCGCGAATCAGCGCATAAACAGGATTACCATCTGCCCGAGCTTTAGCTAACGGCTTGAGCACAACCATACCGACCCCCTCACCCCGTACATAGCCATTGGCCCGGCTATCAAACGTTTTGCAGCGGCCATCTTCTGCTAAGAACCCAGCTGCGGCTAGGCGATGGCTCACCCACGAAGACAGCATCAGCTGAGCGCCCCCCGCTAAAGCCAACGTAGATTCTCCTTGCCACAAGCTTTGGCAGGCCAGATGAACAGCTACCAAAGAGGACGAACAGGCCGTATCAACCACTAAGCTAGGGCCAACAAAATCGAAGACAAAAGAGAGTCGATTGGCCGCAATACTATTGCTGATCCCCGTCACCACATGGGCATCGGTGGTGGTACGCATGGGTTTGGCATGGGCATAGTCTCGATTACTCATACCGATAAATACCCCCGTCGGGCTACCAGCCAACTGCGCTGGAATTTCTCTGGCGTCTTCTAGAGCTTCCCAACTCGTCTCTAGCAACAACCTTTGCTGAGGATCGATTAGTGCTGCTTCACGCGGAGAAATCTGAAAAAACTGAGGGTCAAAATCTGTTACTTGGTCGATAAATCCACCCAAACGCGCACTCGCCTGTATATCTGTTTCAGCATCATAGTCAGCCTCAAGTTCCTGGCGGTGAGTAGGTTTCTCTCGAATAATATCGACACCATTTTTGAGCAGTTCCCAAAAAGCATCTGGCCGGTTGGCGCTGGGAAAGCGGCAACCAATACCAACAATGGCAATCGGCTCTTGAAGAGATGTCGGTAAAGGCGTAGTCATCATCAATACCGCCTAAATTCAATTGGCAGCGTGTTTAAGCCACGCACAATGAAGTTGTGTCGCCAATCAGGAGTTTCAGAAACCAGTCGCAGCTCGGTAAACCCTTCTATCAGCGTCTGTAAGGTGAGCTGGCACATCATTCGGGCCAAGGGCCCCCCGAGACAGTGATGGATACCGGAGCCAAAGGCTAAATTCGGTTTGATTGCTCTCGTAATATCCAGCCTATCGGGATTGGGAAAATGGGCTGGATCTCGATTGGCAGCCCCTAAGCAGGCCACAACTCGCGATCCAGCCAAAACCTTATGTCCTGCTAAGTCAATGTCTTCAGCGGCGACCCTGACTAAGATTTGCGTAGGGCTCTCATAGCGCAATAGCTCTTCGACGGCCCCCTTTAATAGCGTTGGCTCACGCTGAAGAAGCGCCCACTGTTCGGGATGTTGTAAAAGTGACAGTAGGCTACTACCGATGGCGCTACCGGTCGTTTCTTGCCCGACGCTAAAAATCATCGCGCAAAAAGAGAGAATATCTTCCTCGGTGAGCTGGTCGTCATCATTAATCGCGGTAGCTAAATGGCTGAGTAAGTCGTCTTGTGGCGTTTGTTGTCGCTGGCGTAAAATATCTCTAAAATATGCTGTAAATTCTGCGGCTACCTGATTGAGTTTGGCGTATTTTTCTAAGGAAATGGGCTGATCGAACACCCAAAATAAAGTACGTGACCAACGGGTAAGGTAGCCACAGTCTTCTTTAGGGATGCCCAAAATATACGCGGTTAGCAGGGCTGGGAGCGGATAGGCAATCGTTGGCATAATGTCTACGATCTGCCCGGTCTCAATGGGTTCGACCAAGTCTTGAATGGTGCGTTGGACGAAGACGTGCATTTTTGCGATCGCCCCCGCAGAAAACGCTTGACTCACCAGACCTCGCAGCTTCGTATGATCCGGCGGGTTCAAAAAAAACAACCATTGGCTAATGGTTTGACTGAGGTCATCAAGATTATCGGATGGCTCTAAATACTCGCTCTTTTTTTGAATGCGTTGGGGTAGAGTATCGACCTGAAGTCGAGCATCGGAAAGAACACTGCGAACATCCCTAAAACAGGTGAGGAACAGCTCATTTCCCATAAAGCCAGGTGTTTTATAAAAAGGGAATTCTGCTCTCAGACGACGGTAGGTAGGATAAGGATCAGCCGCAAATTCAGCTTTATACGGATTAAACCGAAAAGGCGTTGTATCTGAGACAGGTGACAAAGCTGTTGAAGAGCGTGGTGATGAAGACATTTCAGAGCTCACTTGACTAGCAGATAACTAAAAGAAAGAGACGAAGATCGAGCTAATTGTTATTAGACAGTTGCTATGGGTTTGGGGGCTTCGCACAATTCACTCAAGTAAATAGATAATTTTTCAATACTGGGATATTCCCAAAAGATCATAGGATCTAGCTCTTGATGAAGTGCTTCGGCCAATTCGTCTGTCATGCTGACAGCAGATGATGAATCTATGCCATAGGCCGCAAAAGATTCAACGATATCAATTTCTTGAGTCGGTCGCTGTAGGGTGTTTGCTAAACGCGTCACTAACCACTGTTGTAGGTGAGCGGCGCTGACAGATCTATCATTTGAGAGAGAAAGTAAAGATGAAAGTGATGGCATAGCCTGATTGTCAACCTGTGTATCAGCTGGCTGCACAGGAAGAATATCTTGATAGATTGCATCGAACGAGTCTGTTAAAAAGGCCTGTTTGCAGGCTGATCTTTGAACTTTATTGCTAGCTGTTTTGGGTAGGCTACCGGCGGCAATTAGTACAATCGCATGAGCTTGTAAGCCATGTCTTTCTGCAATTTGTGCTCGGATCGATTTAGCAATATCGGAGAAGTCTAGATCCTTGGCTGATGCTATTTCTTGTACAATCACGACGCGTTCTTGGTCTTCTCTTTCAATGCTAAATGCCGCGCAGCTATTAGGCCCTGCAGCTGCATAGCACCGATGTACAGTCGCTTCAAGATCTTGAGGATAATAGTTGCGACCTCGAACAATTATCATGTCTTTCAGTCGCCCGGTGATAAATAATTCACCCTCATGCATAAACCCTTAATCGCCTGTTCTTAAAAAGGTATTTTGATTTGAGGGGCCTGACTCTGAACCTGATAAAACAGCGCCAAAGGTAGCTTGGGTCGCTTCAGTTTTGTGCCAATACCCCTGGGTGATACTGGCCCCCGACACCCAAATTTCACCCACCTGATGGGCAGAACAAGGACGCCGCGTGGTTGGATTTACAATCTGAATGGATTGTTCTAGCCAGGCACGACCGCAGCTGACAATCCGTCGAATGGCGTGGTTTGTATCAGTTGATTCGACCACCTGATTCTGTTCGAGGGCCGACAAAGAAACTGTCACTTCTGTAGGCGGTAGATCCCTTTGGCCACCCGAAATCATCAAGGTTGCTTCAGCCATCCCATAGCAAGGGTAAAAGGCCGCTCGCCGAAAGCCGCTCGCCGCAAAAGCCTGAGAAAATCGATCTAAGGTATGGGGGTTAACGGCTTCAGCGCCTGTAAATGCAACTTTCCAAGATGTTAAATCAAGTTGATCACGTTGCTCAGAGGTCGATTTAATCAGACAGAGATCGTAGGCAAAATTAGGACCGCCACTGGTCGTTGCCTGATAGTGAGAAATGGCCTGTAGCCAACGAATCGGCTTTTGTAAGAAGGCCAAAGGCGGCATAATAACCGCTCTATCTCCTATGTTAATGGGCTGTAGCACCGAGCCGATGAGCCCCATATCATGGTGAAAGGGTAGCCAGCCAACGATTGTTTCCTGTTTTTGCCCCACGCCCCGGGTTGCCAGCTCAATCAGTTGGGCATTGTGCAATAGGTTTTGGTGAGTGACCATGACCCCTTTGGGCTTACCCGTTGACCCTGAGGTATATTGTAAAAAGGCAAGAGTCTCGGGGGTTAGCTGTGGAAATACGGTCTTCTGCTCATTGGTGGGTGTGGCTGATGTAGCGTGTTCTGGAGAAATATCTGATGTAGAAGTATCTGAGGGCAGAATGACAGTTAGGGTAGACAGGTCTAAATGCTGCGCAAAAGCTTCATCGGTCAGTGCAACGGTAGCCTGTGAGTCGGCAGCGATTGTATCTAAAACTTGCTGATCTTTCTGAGGGTCTTGCCGTATGATAGCTACCGGAACAGCTACCACCCCGGCATACAAGCAGCCTAAAAACGCCGTGATAAACTCTAATCCTTGGGGATAGAGCAGTAAAGCTCTGTCCCCTTTTGTCAGCCCATGATTGGCAACTAGCTGACGGGCAATGACTTGGGCCTGATGATTGAGCTGCGCATAGGTCAACGTATCGCGCTCCGTTTCACCATCGGGTAAAAAAACAAACGCGGTTTGATCACCTGTAAACATGCTGCGATGCCGCAAGACATCTACAAAAGTGTGAACTGTTTCCATCTTGAGCAACCGATACGAATAGAGCAATCAAACTGTTAAGGCTGTGACGCGATCAAGGAAATGTCGATGAAGTGACAAGGCTGTCTTTTTGAGGCGGCTGTGCCAAATGGTGTGCTAGGTATTGAGCTAACGACTCAATCGAGGGATACTCCCAAAGTAAGTGAGGTTCTAAGTCAACGCCTAACGACTGAGCCAAGTCCCCTGTCATGCTCACAGCTATTGAAGAGTCAATGCCCAAAGCTGTAAACAAGGCCTCTGGATCAATCTCAGCTGGAGCAACTTTCAAGTACTGAGAGAGGCGTCTAATCATCCAATACTCGAGGTCTTCGCTGGTTTTATCTGCGATCGCATCCTGCGCCAAATCAGGCTGAGAATTGGAAGGAAACGTTCCTAACGCATCAAGGGCCACTACGTTGAGTGTGTTGTTAATAAAAGCGTCACGACAGGCCCTTCGTTTAATCTTGCCACTAGAGGTTTTCAACAGACTTCCCGGTTTGATCAAGACAACACTATGAACTTGGATGTCAAACGCTTCTGAAATTGCACGTCGAACAGATTTAGCAATGTCAGCAGCTGCTATCTCAGCCGCCTGAAGTTGGCGAAAATAGGAACGTGTCACTTCATGGATAACAATCAGATGTTCCCGCCCTTCAATATCAACAGAAAAAGCAGCGCCACTATTAGAAGGCAAGGCCACATGACTTTTTTGTACAACCCGCTCAATATCCTGAGGATAGTAGTTTCTACCACGTAAGATAATGAGCTCCTTCAACCGGCCAGTTAAAAACAACTCCCCGTCCAACATAAATCCCAAGTCGCCTGTCCTGAGGAACGGCCCACTTTCAGTCGCTAGTTTGGAAGTTTCATCAGAGCCGTTGAGATAACCTTGAAAGACTTGCTGCGTTGCCGATGATTTTTGCCAGTATCCTTGAGCAACACTGAACCCTTGAATCCAGATTTCACCAATCTGATTGTCCTCTAAGCGAACCTTTTTCTCCGGATGAACAATGACAACAGATTGCTCTAAAGGGCTCTGGCCACAACCTACAATTGATTTCACACAATCGGGTTTTATCTGTGCTGACCGAGCGATCCACACGGCTTTGTTCTCTTCAAGCGATTTTCTGTCGAGCAGCCCTACTTTGGGCGGTTGTAAGCGTTCACCTCCTGAAACCAGAAGGGTGGCTTCTGCCATCCCATAGCAGGGGTAAAATGCTGTCGACTCAAAGCCACAATCAGAAAATGCATGAGAGAAACGTTCTAATGTTTCTGCTCTTACAGGCTCAGCACCGCTGAAGGCAAGGTTCCACTCAGCTAAGTCTAGTCCGAGTTTTTGCTTAGATGTAATCCTCTCTACGCATAAGTCGTACGCAAAGTTAGGGCCACCACTGGTCGTTGCCCGGTAGTGAGAGATTGCTTCGAGCCAACGAAACGGATGTTGAAGAAATAGCATGGGTGACATTAACGTGCAGGGAAAGCCCACATACATAGGCTGCACTACGTGGCCGATTAAACCCATGTCATGGAACATGGGCAGCCAACTTACCATTACCGTCTTTTCAGTATGGCCAAAGGCCAGCTGAATCATACGCTGATTATGGAGAAGATTGCCATGGCTAACCATGACTCCTTTGGGCGCGCCTGTTGAACCAGAAGTATATTGCAAAAAAGCAATCGTATCTTTTTGGATAGAAGGCACCTGCCAACTTTCGAGCGGGCGTGAAAGAGCCTCCCCCGTTCCTACAGCATCGCTTGCAAGATTGGGTAGCTGGCTGAGAAATTCATTCTCACGAAAACGACTTTGAATAGTCTTTTGCTGCTGCCGTGTCGTCAGCGCAATACGAGCGCCAGCATCCTTTGCGATCGCAGCCAAACCCAAAACTTTCTGACTTCGTTTCGAAGGGTAGGCAGGCACCGGAATAATGCCTGCATACAAACATCCAAAAAAAGCAGCAATAAAATCTAACCCAGGTGGATAAAGTAGCAGTGCTCGGTCACCAGGTTGACAAATAGAACCTAACTCTCTTGCGATCACCTGCGCTTTTCTTGCAAGGGCACTGTAAGTTAGCTCGTCAATACGACCATTTGGTTCGCTGGGTAGAAACCTATAGACAACTTTGCCAGGTTGTTGCGCTGCTCGACACTGTAAAATTTTGACCAGACTGGGCTCAGACAACATAGCGTTCACTTGGCCAAGAAAATTATTTACTAATGTGCATCTTTAGCGATATCTCCCAAACATACCTAAAGAAATCACAGGCAAGCAGTAATTTTTATTTAATTTTAATCAGTGAATATGCGGAGGCTAAAAGACCTGCTTCGCTACCTGTTGGCTACAAGACTTTACTTGCCGCAGCGGGTCAGTGGCTAACTATAGGATTCGCAACTTAGCGCTGCACATATCCAGCAGGTGAAACCCTTGTCGAAAATAGATCTAAGTGGTCAGCAGCGGTAGGCACTTGCGTCGCGTTGCGGCGGAATGCCTACCAAGACAGCAGTGCCCACTGCGGTGCGAGGGAATGCTCACCAAGAGATTGGCATCATGGCGATTCTCCGGCTGAGAGGCTGCTCTAACGCACAAACAGCTCCAATGAGTCACCTAGCCGCAGCGCTTCAGGTTAGTTGGAAGTGCGTCTATCAGCAGGGCGGCAAAGCCTAGCAATCGTTCAGCCCTTTGCATCAACACTCTATCAAGAGGATATATTCTCCAATTAGCCACGTCTCTCTACAAACGTCGGAAAATCAATTAATACTTGCTTGAACGCTTGATTCGCGAGTTAGATTTGAACGAGACGTTGTTGGCAGTCCTAAGCATGCAAGAACGCATTGCAGTGATGAATAAAATGCCAAGTTTTCCCAATGTGATTCTTCAACTTTTTAGGAAACGACAACGTCTTCCTCACCAAGACGGTGACCACAGTCTTTGCACCGATGATTCTGTTTCCCGTCGTGAATCAAGCCATTCTCAACAACTAATTGAGAGTCACCACTGGGACAAGTAGGTAAAGCGGAAGACACGAAAAGGGAGAAAACGATTTCTACAGATGCATCATTACTCAGGCGATCGCAGCTCGCATCCACTCATCGACAGCAATATCCTTACTCGTTTGTGCCTACCAGGCTCTGAGCGACCGCTGTGTGTTATTTCGGATTTGATTAATGCGTCCAAGCTGTTTTGGTTCAAAATACCTGAGGTGCTGCGGAAGGCTTTCACTCATCAAGTTGGGAACATTTAACTTGATGTAGCCCTCTAGTTTATGTAAATGCGATTTTCCCTCAGGCTGAAGTTTCTTTTCGCAGTTCTATTCTGCGTAGCCGCTATTATGCTTGCTGGAATGCACCGCCTTAACCGGCTCAAGGCAGAAACCTTTGAGCAAGAAGTTTATAACCGTACCGCCCTCGTTTCTGAATTTGCAAAGGCAACGCAGGCATATATCAGCAAGCAAACCAAGCCAGCAATTGAGGCTGAAACAGAGGCGCTTGTGCTAGAGGGTATGTCGTCTTTTTTTGCGACCCGTAGCCTTTTTGAAGAATTCAATAAAGCACTGCCGGAATACATGTATCGGGCGCCGACACTGAATCCACTGAATCCGACTAATCAAGCAGATGAATTTGAAACTGAGCTCATTCGCCGGTTCCAAGCCGACCGTAACCTACCAGATCTAAGCGGGTATCGCCAGAAAAACGGTGTTGAGCAGTTTTATATAGCCAAGCCAACCGAAGTTCGAGCAAGCTGTCTTAAATGTCACGGAAACCCTGATAACGCACCCAAAGAGATTGTCGAGCGCTATGGAAAGACTCAAGGATACCTGTGGACAGTAGGAGATATTCTTAGCGCTTCGGTTATCTATGTACCCACTGCCGATTTGCGTGCTCACCAGACAGTTTTGCATCGTACCATTGTGATAACGTTCTTCTTTCTGGTACTGGCCTTGGCAGGGACTGTTTATGGGCTGTTTGAGGGGCTGATCAACCGTCGGATTGTTGGCATCGGTAAGGCATTAAGTCAACAAGCATCGTCGCCAGGATCATCTATTCGGATCGAAGATACAACAGCTGACGAGGTGGGGATGTTAGCTCGCCAATTCAACCGAATGGCGGACGCTTTAGATATTTCCTACCAAAATTTAGAGAAAACAGTAGCCGACCGTACGTATGAGCTGACTGAGACAGTACATTCATTGAAAAAAACTCAATCTCAGCTAGTACAGTCCGAAAAAATGTCGAGCCTGGGAAGAATGGTGGGTGGGGTTGCCCACGAAATTAACAACCCAGCGAACTTTATATATGGAAATCTCAAGCACACTAAGGCATATGTGCAATCGTTACTTGATTTGGTGAGAAATATCTTTGAAGAAGTCCCGCCTGAGAAACTTTCAGATAACTTGCAAGAAGAGATAGAAGAGATTGATATACCCTTTCTAGAAAAAGACTTCTACAAGTTGACAGATTCTATGGAAGGCGGTGTGGAGCGCATTCGAGATATTGTACAGTCACTGCGAAACTTTGCTCGATTAGACGAAGCTGATATTAAAACTGCCGACATACAAGAAGGGATAGAAAGCACACTGCTTATTTTGCAAAATCGATTAATGGCTACGCCTGAACGCAGCAGCATCACTGTGGAAAAAGACTACGGGCAGCTGCCGCTGATAGAGTGCTTTCCCGGTCAGCTCAATCAGGTTTTTTTACATGTTTTAAATAATGCAGTTGATGCAGTTGAACCTTTGACTGAACGAGCACCGCTAATTGGGATTAAAACAGAGAAAACTAGTCATGGCTGTCGTATATGCATTTCGGATAATGGTGTAGGGATTTCAGATAAGGTGCAGGCGAGCATTTTTGATCCCTTTTTCACAACGAAAGAAGTCGGAGAAGGGACTGGGTTGGGGCTCGCTATTAGTCACCAAATTGTGGTTGAAACTCACGGCGGACAAATTATGGTTGACTCTGTAGTTGATCAAGGTACGTCGGTCACTATCGTCCTACCTCTGATAGCCGCCAAGATTTAGTTGCCAATATTCAGGCAGTATTATTCTCAGTCAATGCTCAACGGCAATGCGCCGATACCCTTTCTTTGGTTGATCTAGATGCTTGATCGAATGCTAATGTTTCAACAATCGTGTTTGCGATGCTTGCAGCTTGCCTATTCACCGAGCTTAGTGAAGTGCCTATTACGCTATAACAGCGAGTGTTTCTAAGCTGTGAATAACAAGGCGGCGAGGTTGATTGCACAAATCCTGTTGCCAAAATTACGCAGTCTGGATGAATTTGAGTACCGTCTGGGCGGACAATAGTGGGCGTTGTTTGCGCTGGTAAGAAGTCTCCTGCGATGAGTTTTAATCGCTTGGACTGGAACGCGGCTAGCATTAGTTCGGCGCAGGGTCGAGACTGGGTAGCAAACAGTGGTTTTACCTGATGGATAAGCTGCAATACACCAGTTTGTTCATCAGCGGGCAACCAATCCTTTACCCGATCGTAAAATGACATGACTGGACGGACCAGGTGAGCGAAAGGATGGTTTGGAGACTGCTCTGTGGTTTGTAGGTACTGCCTTAAAAAGTCGGGATACGCTTCGATTTTCAATAGTTTCTCCCAACCTGGGTAGGGTAAATTGCAAGCTTGATAGCAAGCGGCTAGCTCTTTACGCAGTAATGATTTTGCGTTTTCTGCGGTGGGTTGCAGTCGCATTTTCTCTGGGGTAAACCACTGGCATTTATAAGGGTCTGTGGGTTCTATTTGGGGTAACCGAGACTGAGCATGACGGCTAACCAGGGTAACGTGTTCTACCTGTAGATTGTGCAGGGCATGGAGGGCAACTTCTATCCCGGCCGGGCCAGCGCCGACTACCGCGATCTGTTGTGGTAAGTTCTGACCGTAGCGATCGCACGGATAAGCGGTAAACACACGTCCAGCCCATTCAGGCCGCAGCTCGGCAAAGCGGTGTCCGGTGGCTTGAACCAAGTAATCAACGCTTAGCTTGCGAGTACTCGTTTCAATCGCAACTGTTTTCTCTGTATGCACAGACGCTTGTAATGCTTCAGGAATAATTTTTAGCGTTATGTGTTTAGGCAAATGCGCCTTGAGCGCTAAAAACTGATCATGCAGATACAGCCCGTAGGCACCGCGAGGTGTAGTGCCCTGAATATCATCAAGAGTATGTACAGGATGCCGCTGTTGGCCAGTTTCGGGCGCAAAATCCGGATATAGAGTGGCGAGCAAGGGGCGGTTAGCCTGTACCCACTCAAAGTAGTCGGTGCTGTCGTACCGCTGGGAAACAAAGTTAAATCCACGAGCGGCGCTGCTGCCGTTAAAGGTAAATAGTGAGGGCTGAACAGGATGATAAACCTGGCCGCCGCCGAATAGCTGGGCTGGGTCAAGGCCAATACTTTTGAGGTGAGCGAGGCGATCGCACTGCGCCGCACTCAAGTTGTGGGTTTGAATCTCTCTAGGCGGCTGTAACCAGTAGATAACGACTTTAGCCGAAGCCACAGCACGCAGATTTTCGACGAGATGCCCCAGTGTGGCAAAACCACTGATACCGGCTCCAGCGATCGCAATCCTAACGTGACCCGTCATAGTTCATTCTCAATCATTGTATCTACGGACATTCGCTCAAACAACAATCCCCTAGCAGCGCCAGGGGATGTTAATCATTTGACGCCTTTTATGCTTAGCAAAGTAAGCTATAGCGCCAGGGTATTGGCATGAACCCCTAAAGGAAAGAGCAAATACTCATTCCAGCAGCGCCATAAGTAGGCAGTGATTGCTTTCTGCCGTCCTCGCTCGCTTTCAAACTCAAAAGAGAGTTTTGCCTGGCCTGGAATGACCTGCGACAAAGAATGATCGCAGCCACAGCCGTGCTGAATTAACAACCCCTGCTTAGACGCGTGCATCTGCACCCGCATCAGCATAGCGGTCACATTAAATCCATGCAGGCAAGCATCGTAGGCCCGCTTTACCCCTTGCATTGTCGGATCAAAAAACATCGGACGCGCCTCGTAGATAGAGTCGCGCTCGATTGGGCACAGCAGCATCCAGTAAAAGCTGGCTGGCAGCTCATAGCCAAAATCTTCAAACACTGACTGAGCAAATGCAATCACTTGCTCAGCGCCGTCTTGCGCTTTGGCTGTTTGGCGCGATCGCTCAAAATTAGGATAGGCCGTGACCAAAAAGTCGTGGCCGAAAAAGTCCAAAGTCTCGAAGACTCCTTTAGCATAGAAAGCCTGGAAGTCAGATGTTTGATGAGAGTCCTGCTGAGATGCCTGTTGGAATATCTCCGAACTGCTATCAGTCCCTTTCGTAAAAAACAAGCGAGCTAAGGCAATCAAAAAATCCGGATCGCTGTGGCCAACGCCCACTTCGCTGGTCGCTATTTTCTGCCAGACAGGTGGTAAACAGCTGAGTGCTGCCGGATTAACGCCGTTCAAAATAGAGCGAGCCGATAGCGACGGTGCTGCTGTAACTGATGCTGTAGATGACATTAATGGCCTCTCACGCTAAAACGATAATGATAATCATTGCTACTTTATATAGCAGGATTGCGTCTACTTGTTCTATGCGGTTGCCAGGCTAAACAAGTTGTTACATTCTTTACTGGGATTAGTACGTGCATCAGGTTGAATAACCGTTGCCAGGGCCAGGTTGGTTGGTTATGCTGAACGCACACATACATTTATTAGGATGCTTTTATGAGCCATCATCAGACTATGCTAACTGCTTTGAGCTATTTTCACTGCTAACTCTCTCAACACCTGGGAGAGTTTTTAATATGTATGTTGTTGTTAACTTGGCTAATAAATGAGCAGATAACCCCGTTTACACCGACGTTGAGCGTCGTTCTTTTAGGAATGCCTCAAGTTGTTGTAGCAACTGGAGCTGTCAGCGTTTGGTAATAGATATACCGTCGAATTTGTTAATAGAGACCAGTGAAACGGCTAGTAAACCGATCGTTGGCAGAGGAGAAAGCAGTCCGCTGAGCGGGATAAGGCATAGGGCGAACGCCGTGAGGAGCGATCGCATCCAAATCACCCTTTTGGGTAAAGAGTGCGGCGTCGCCCACTGCAAAGCCGTCACCCCCGTTAAAAAGACAGCCACTCCACCACATAGCGCTGCTCGCATGGGCAGGTTAAAGACCTCTCCCGAAGCCGCCTCAATCGCGAACTGAATGCCGACACCCGTCGCTACAATACCCATAAATGCGAGCACGTGGCTGTAGCCGTACACATAAGAGCTCAGCAGCGCTTTTCTCCCCCCTCGCAAAGCCTGGTTAATAACGGTCTCATCTGCCTGCTCAAAGTACATCCACCAGAGGCTAATGGCAGTTATAAACCCGGCGGTCGCCGTCAGCACATTGCGCCACTGCCAGGCCGTATCTGAAACCCCGGAAGCTACCGCGATAATGGCTTCGCCTAAGACGATAATTACAAATAGCCCGAAGCGCTCATCCATATGAGACTGTTGGGCGGGAACGTTGCGAATGGTGAGGTAGGTAATCGGTCCGTTGCTAATTTCAATGAAGAGTGCGATCGCCCACAGCCAAAAGCGAGCTGGGGCTGGAACGGCGATCGACAGCACCCACAAGAAAAATGCAACAGAAAAGCTAGTCGCATACCGGGCCGTCAGCTCCCGAGACTGCGGCACCAGTCGCCAAGCCTGCAAATACAGCGCAATGATAACCAGTCGCAGTGTCGCATAGGCCGCCACAAAGTTAGCCGACCCTTCTCCTAGCGCTTCAGGGATAGTCAGCGCTGTTACAACAATGCCAAACATTACCCCGAAAAAAGTCAGGCGATAGCCGCCTCGCTCTACATCAAACTGATCGGCATAGTAGCTAAAGTCAATCCACAGCCACCAGACCGGAATAAATAAAACAACAAAGCTGACCAGTCCCTTCCAGTCGGGATGCTCGTATAAAAGATGGGCTAGCTCTGCCATCGAAAACACAAAGACCAAGTCAAAGAACAGCTCTAGCCAGGTTGCGTGGCGGCTGTCGCCTTCGTCGGTGTGCAGGCGTAAAAAAGGAGTACGCGGCAGCGAGGCTTGTGGGGGCTCTGAAGTTGATGACATCACAAAAGCAGGTCTAACGGCTGGGTTTATTTTACGGGGCTGCCTCCCGTCAATAGAGGCACCGACCGAATTCGATGGCCGTTTTTTGTATAAACAACAACATTTCGCAAGGGCGAGATAGAGACTCCTAAATAGCAATCACTGAATCAACGGCTGAAATGCTAAGAACTATATAAATCATTTGCTTCGTTCCGTGTTGTCTCGGTATTATCAGAAAAATATAGGAACGGAGCATACATACCGTGTCAGATACCGTATCAGGCAGCGCTGTTCAAAAAGATGCCGTCAAAGCAGGTCCGGTTAAGACATTCTTGGTTACACTGTTTTCGTCTTTAGGAGACGTCGCTGACTGGTTAGCTGACGATCCAACTATTACAGCCGTCATGCCCAGTGAAATGAGCAGCCTTGGTCAGCGGTTTCGTAACGAATAAACCAGGCGAACAAACCAGCGCTCGCCTGACAACAATGCCTCCAAACAGAGCCCGCAAAAACGGCTGTAACGCTTAGTTGATAAAGTGTAACGCAGCCACCTTTCGCTAACGCCACGCTTACTGTCATAATCTAGCGGACGTAACGGTGTGATGAATGAAAGGACTTTCTATTTCTAAGGCGTTATCTAAACTATTATCTTTGGCTGCTTTAGGTACGCTTACGGCTGTAAGCGGTTTAGCAGCTACGCCTGCACAGGCAGCTCTTTTAATCGGTAACACTGAAGGCAACAACGTTGTTGAAGTAGACGAAAGTACAGGCCAGTTTTTAGGCGAATTTATCTCTCCTTTTGAGGGTTTCGAAAGCCCTGACACGCTGACTTACGGCCCGGACGGTAACCTGTACGTTAGCAGCGGTAACACCCGTGAAAGCTCAGCGGTTTACCGGTTCGATGGTCAAACGGGCAACTTAATCGATAAGTTTGCTAGCGGCGGTGATTTATTTCGGCCCTATGGGATCGCTTTTGGCCCAGACGGGTTGCTTTACACCAGCAGCTTTCGCTCTGATGAAATTTTGCGATATGACGGCCAAACGGGCGATTTTGTGGACGTTTTTGCCGAGAGTGACGGTACGGCGGCTGGATTAAACGGACCAAACGGGCTGTTGTTCGGCCCGGATGGCAAGCTGTATGTCACTACTCAGGGAAGTGTAGCTGACGATGAGGGTAATTTAGACTTTGCCTTTCCTAGCCAGGTACTGCGCTACGACATCGCCACGCAGCAGAGCGAAGTATTTGCAGCTCAGCCTGAACCGTCCCCAGCCAGCTTCGACTTTGTCAGCTTCTTAGGATTAGCCGTCGGCCCTGAAGATAACGATCTGTACGTGAGCGATTTTGCCAACGGCATTCGCCGCTACGACTTTGAAACGGGCAATTTACTCGGCGCGCTTGATACGAACTACACAGAAACAGATCCTAGCAGCAACTTTATTGGCTCTCTGGCCTTCGACCCAGCAGATAGCGATTTGTACACAGTCGGATTTAATACGGAGACGACTGTGGGCTCGCTGCTAGAATTTGACGCTTCGACGGGCGATCGCACCTTAGTAGTAGAAGATTCACCTGCACTTCAGCGGCCTATCGGATTGTTGTTCAAAGCTGATGCGTCAGGCGTTGACGTCCCAGAGCCAGGCATGCTGCTAGGTTTACTCACAGGAGCTATCTTGTTCTTCCCTCGTAAAAGAGCGGCTGAATAGAGGCTTACGGTGAATGGTGCTGATGCCAGTGCCGCGCGATATCGACCCGCCGGCATATCCAAACATTCTCATGGCCCTGCACATAGTCTAAAAATCTGGCAAGCGCAGCCGTCCTACCCGGCCGGCCAGAAAGACGACAGTGCAGGCCAACGCTCATCATTTTAGGTGCCTGTTCGCCTTCGGCATAAAGCATGTCGAACGCGTCACGCAGATACGCAAAAAACTGATCGCCCGAGTTAAAGCCCTGTGCAGTCGCAAAGCGCATATCGTTGTTATCGAGGGTGTAGGGAATGACTAGGTGGGGCTTGCCATAGTCGTGATTCCAATAGGGGAGATCGTCAGCGTAGCTATCGGCATCGTATAAAAAGCCGCCTTCTTCTACCACTAGCCGACGGGTGTTAGGACTGTTGCGTCCCTGATAGAAACCGAGTGGACGCGTGCCAATGACCCGAGTGTGAATATCGATCGCCTTTTGAATGTGAGATCTTTCCGTCGCTTCGCCCACATACTGATAGTCAATCCACCGGTAGCCGTGGCTGGCGATTTCCCATCCGGCTTCCACCATGGCTTTTCCCGCCGCTGGATTTCTCTCTAAGGCCATGGCAACCGCGTATACGGTTAGCGGCAGCTGACGCTCGGTAAATAGACGATGCAATCGCCAAAAGCCTGCCCTGCTGCCATATTCATACATCGATTCCATATTGAGATTGCGCACGCCTAGCAGTGGCTGCGCGCCGATAATTTCCGAGAGGAAAGATTCTGAGGCCGCATCTCCATGTAGAACACAATTTTCACCGCCTTCTTCATAGTTGATGACAAATTGGAGTGCCAGCTGGGCCTGGTTGGGCCATTGGGGATGTGGCGGACGGGGCCCGTAGCCCACTAAATCACGCGGATAGGCTGAAGTCACGGAGCGGCTCTCCTAAATTTTAACGTTCGCTTAGGAGCATATTACCTAAGATTGGAACCTAGATGAGAAGATATGCTAGCCGATGAACACACCTAAAAAAGAACAGAACTATCAGATTAGAACGATGACCCGCGATGAGCTGGTGCTGGTCGTAGACTGGGCGGCGAAAGAAGGGTGGAACCCTGGTTTGTACGATGTTGAGTGCTTTTATGCTGCGGATCCGCAAGGGTTTTTAATCGGCCTGTTAGACGGTGAACCAATCGCGAGTATCTCTGTTGTGAAGTACGGCATGGCCTTTGGATTCTTGGGTTTCTATATGGTTAGGCCAGCGTTTAGAGGACAGGGATACGGAATGCGGATATGGCAGGCCGGGCTTCAATATTTACAGGGGCGCACGATTGGCCTGGACGGCGTGGTAGAGCAGCAAAACAATTATCTCAAGTCAGGATTTCAGCTGGCCCACCGCAATATTCGCTACGAAGGCATGGGTGCAGACAAAGGTGCAAGTAAAGGCACAGGAAAAGGCGCTCAAAGAAAGGAGAGTCTCTTAAGAGAAACGCTTCGAAACGATGTGAGGCTGGTGCCACTATCTTCGGTCTCTTTTGAAACGATTGTTGACTACGATAGAAGCTTGTTCTGCGGTGAACGCTCGACCTTTCTGCACTGCTGGTTGAGTTCAGCACATCATATCGCCATTGGATTAATGCACGGTCAAACGCTGGCTGGCTACGGCGTACTGCGCCCGTGTCAGCAAGGGTATAAGATCGGACCCCTGTTTGCAGATAGCCCTCAGTTTGCAGAAGATCTGTTCTTGGCATTGCGATCGCAAGTCGAGCCGGGCAGCCCTTTTTATCTTGATGTTCCTGGTGTAAATCTAGCGGCAGTCACCCTCGCAGAAAAATATCAGATGGCCAGCGTGTTTGAAACGGCCAGAATGTATGCCGGGACCATGCCAGATTTGCCCTTAGCTCAGATTTTTGGAATAACAACATTTGAGCTAGGGTAACTTGAGCTAGGGTGAATAGCGCTCAGGAGTTGTACAAGCTCCTCAAGCAGATATCGAAAGCAGTCTTTATTAGTACACCATCCCTTATTTCTTCAAGCCCTCCAAAAAAGAGCACCACAAAAAGGGAGCACCACAAAAGCTGATCAGATAATCACACACAAATTGTTGAGATATCTAAAGATACGGATAGCGTCTTCGAAAGTACCTGTATCGGTTCTTACGTCCGGTCTGTACGCACGAGGCAAAACAGCCAGTAAATTCTAACAGATGAGATCCGATAGAACAGGGAATTGAGTATAGAAAAAGTTGTTGTAGAATACCAGTAAGGATTGTCGCTTACCCAAAATATAAAAATATCCAGAGCAGCTGATTTCTGATGAAACATAACGTCTAAATGAGTGAATCATAGCGCATCACTTAGCTGATTCTTTATTTATGCCTCCTGAATCTGATCTGCTACTTAAGAAACCGATTTCCGTTTGGAACAAACCACTTAAAGTAAATTTTAAGGACTTCTTTAAATCGTTAGGCAAGGCTGGCGTAGATGCTTCTACAGGACAGTGGATTGGATTAGCAAAGGATGCTGTTGATGTGCTTTCAGCCGTTGGGCTAGAAAGTTGTCAGCCGACTGAACTCTCATGGGCACTAATCTACAACGCGCTCTCGCGCTCTGTATACACGCTGGTCGCTGATGCACAGTTTCTGATAAAAGAGAGTCCTATAAATCCAGAGAAATTTTACAAGACCCTAGACCAATCGTTAGAAAATCGCGTTTTCGAACTAAAGTCAGGATTCTTCATGCATCCTGAGAAGTCAGAAATCGTGAGAGCTATGCAGCAACCGCTGAAGCAATGGCTAGAATCAGTTGGCGTCTCTTCCTTTCAAGCCTCTACGCTAAGCCGTCGGCTGCCAACTTACTTTGTACTTGCGCTTAATCACGAATGGCGATCTCGGCCTGAATACAGCGCAATCGTTACCTATATCAATACTCCGTTTGCAGAAGCAAAAGAAAGGCTAAGAGGGTGGCAGTTATATAAGGCCTGGCTACAAAAACAAATTGAAGAGCCCATGATGTTCGAGGCTTTTGGCCTAGCAGATGTTTATGTTCCACTGAGGGGCTATTTTAGGCAACTCCCGATAGGCAAGAAATCATACACCCGTCTTCTAGATGACAATTTCAGACAAGCACAGAAGATTGAAAGAGTTGTTGTAGATTTAGAAGAAGAGTTGATCAGGTGGTTGCATAAGGCTGATAAAAATGATGCCATCAGAGTTATTAGCGGTGATCCCGGCTCTGGGAAATCGTCATTTGCCAAAATTTTTGCGGCTCGCCTTGCTCAGCATAAGAATTTTCCTGTGCTATTCGTTCCACTACATCTGCTTAATCCTAAGGGTGATTTGATCGAAGAAATAGCGACATTCATCCGATACGACCACTACATCAAGCAAAACCCCCTTTGCCCCGATGATGAAGATCTCAGGCTTCTACTCATTTTAGATGGTCTCGACGAACTGTCTATGCAGGGAAAGGTGTCCAAAGAATGTGCACTTGAGTTTGTGCGAGAAGTTCAGACTAAAGTGAACCTGTTTAATCAAAGGCAGACTCGTCTACAGGTTGTCATCACAGGGCGAGAAATTGCAATACAAAGTGCTTTTCAACAGACATCTAATGTCTTACACGTGCTGCCCTACTGTGTCAATCAACTGGCGATTGAGCAGAAAACTGGCGAACCCTTTGTGGATTCCCGTCAGGCCCTGTTAAGAAACGATCAGCGCCATGACTGGTGGCACAAGTACGGTACGGTTTCTCAGCAGGCGTTTACGGCAATGCCAAGCGACCTTATTGGGGAGGCATTAAGTGAAATCACAGCCCAGCCATTGCTCAATTATTTGGTTGCGCTGAGCTACACACAAGGCAAACTGTCAGTTTCAAAAACAGTTAATTTGAATGCTGTTTATGCTGACTTGCTAGAGGCCGTTTATGAGCGGGCCTATGAAAATAATCGAAAACACACAGCTGTCGGCGGACTATCTCAAAGTGACTTTCTAAGAATATTAGAAGAAATTGCAATGGCTGCTTGGCATGGACAGGGGCGAACAACAACGGTAAAAGAAATAGAAGCGCGCTGTCACAATAGCGGCTTAATGAGAATCCTAGAGATATTTCAGGAAGGTGCGATCGCTGGAGTAACCCGTTTGCTCACCGCTTTCTACTTCCGTCAGAATGGGGTACGTAGCGACGAGTGCACCTTTGAATTCACCCATAAAAGCTTTGGCGAATACTTGGTTGCCAAAAGAATTGTCGCTGCATTGCAAAAAATTCAAAAGCAAGTAGAGCGTCATCAAGAAGATATGGAGGATGGTTGGAATAGCCGCGAGGCCCTTTTATATTGGGTAAAGACCTGCGGACCTACTCGGATCGATGTCTATTTGCTGGAGTTTCTTATCAACGAAGTTTCACTCTATCCTTCTAAACAGGTGGCTACGTGGCAAAAAACATTAAGCAATCTGATCGGCGTCGTGTTGCATAAGGGCCTTCCTGTCGAAAGCATTGAGCCATCGCTTACGTTTCGCCTTGCTAATCAGTGGGCTATCAATAGTGAAGAATCTTTGCTAGCGCTCTTAAACGCATGTGCGAAAGTCACTCAATCACTATCTGAAATTAATTGGCCTGATTCAGAAGCCTTTGGCGTTTGGATAGGAAGGTTACAGGAAAAAAGAGGTGCAGACCCTAATAGCTCGGTTGCTCTTCGCAGCTTGGGATATCTTGATCTATCAGACGCTGTCCTAGATTTTATAGACTTGCGATATGCTAATTTTGAGCGTGCTTGCTTGACATGCGCAAGCCTAGTCAGAGCAAGTTTAGATGGAGTGAACTTCAAGGGCTCAACCCTAGATGGGGCTGTTTTGGACGGCGCTTATCTTACAGACGGAGTTTTAGACGGTGCCGGGCTTACGGATGCTAGTTTAGAAGGTGCCAATTTAGACGGAGCCAGTCTCAATGGCACAAGCTTGAATTGGGCCAACTTAGACCGTGCCAGTGTCAAAGGAGCCTGTCTCTTGAACGTACACTTAGACCACGCTAGTCTCAAGGAAGCGAATCTAGAGGGTGCAAGTTTAGATCAGGCTTATTTAATTAGTGCAAATCTGGATGGTGCAACCTTAAATGGTGCTAGCTTCGTAGATGCTCGCTTAGATAACGCTCGTCTAGACGGAACAAATTGCGAGGGTATTAGCTTAATGGGCGCAGTTCTAAAAAATGCTAACTTGGCAGGCGCTGACCTCTCTGGAGCAAGACTTTTAGGCGCTAGCTTAGATGCTGCCAGTCTAGGGCACGCCCGTTTGGAAAGAACAACTCTATTAGGCGCTAGCCTAGAGGATACTGATCTTGAAATGGCTACTTGCAATGGGGCCAGCCTGATAGAAGCCACTTTAGATAGAACCAACCTCAAATTAGCCAATCTTCAAAATATTGTTTGGGATGAAGGAACCGCTTGGATCGATCTTAGGGGAATAAGCGAGGCTATCAACATTCCAGAATTACTAAAGGCGCAATTGAGAATTTGTTAGTAATGTGTTTTTTTGCTTCAATGAAAACGTAACGAATTGCCCCTGCTGGTTGCAGGTGATATTCTAACAAGCTTGAGTGTGCCAGTATTATTGATGGCTCTACTGTCTACTGCTATTAGCTTACAAGGATTAAATTTTGTTGTGAATGAATGTCACTCCTATAGTTTTATTGACATTAATTCAATCACTATCAAAGCAATGAAATTTTTCTTAAAGATGAGACTGAGAAGAGTGCTTAGTCTCTCTATTCTCGTTCTTTCGCCTTGGATTGTAGGGGTTGGCCTTAAAGGCTGTCATTCAACGACAGATAGTGCGCTAGTAATTGCACAAGAAAGTCTTGACCTTGATGGTCAAGAAGCCGCGATCGCGGATATTCGTTCCACCCTTGAACAGCTAGAATCAGAAGGTCTGTATGGGGTTGTTCAGCTTAAAGATGGGGAGTCTGTCCTGATCCACGAGGGATTGGGGCTACGCGATCGCGAAAGTAGCGATCCCATAGAAACAACAACCGGGTTCGACATTGGCTCGCTAACTAAAGCCATGACTGCGGCGACAGTCTTGAAGCTAGAAGAGCAAGGAGCGCTTCGCCTATCTGACCCGGTTCGGCTGTTCTTTCCTGAGGCACCGAGCCCACTACGAGAGGCCACTGTTCAGCAGCTGATTGAACATCGAGCAGGATTACCTGAATACCTGGGCGAAGACACTGAACTACTGACCAAAGAGCAAGCTCTAGAACGGCTGTTTGCAGCAGAGCTGGACTTTGCGCCGGGTAGCGATGAAGCATACTCTAACGCGGGCTATAGTCTGCTAGCTGCTATTGTTGAGGCAACAGCAAACCAGCCGTTTGAGCAGGCGATGCATGAGGCGATTTTTCTGCCTGCGGGCATTGACAGCATTGGCTATAGATTAGCCGGTTGGGAAAAAGAGAGATTGGCTGTAGGCTACGTGGAAGGTGAACGCACAGGCACACCGCTCGATCAGCCCTGGCTTGATGATGGTCCCTCATGGACGCTGCGGGGCAATGGTGGCCTGATTGCGACCGCAGAAGATACAGCCGATTGGTTCGATGCGATGTTTGCGGGCCGTATTTTAGGTCCTGCCGCGCTGGCACAGTTTAAAGCCTGGTTTGCCAGTTCTGGTCCATACGGTGTTCGAGTAGGCGAAGCGGGTGGTGATGACTTAACGGGTTTCAATGCTCAGTACGAGGCGTGGCCTGATGTTGGCATCTCTTGGACGATGTTTACAAGTCGTTCAGATTACCTCGCTGAAGACGTATGGGAAGCGGTAGAAGATCCGGTTGAGCAACTGTTAGAACCGGTTCTATCGCCAGAAGATTCCACGACAGAGGAAGAAGAAGAAGAAAGCTAGCCATGGACTACTCTCCTAATTTTCAACTGGCAATGAATAAACCGCGAATATTCTACATGGTCCCGGCTCACAGCCACTAAAAACTTTGCTTTCCAGGTGAGCTTTGGCTTCGGCAAAGCTAGCTAAAAGGCAGTGCTCGTTGACTTTCAGCTGCTGAGCCATATGATTACACGATAAATAGGAGCATTCTGGGGCGTTGCGAAGGGCAAAAGAGACAATGTCGTAGCCTTCCAAACGTTTCTTCTTCGGCAGCTGAATATGAGTACTAAAAGACGCTTCTAGCTCAAAAGTCTCCCACGCAGGGTCATCTTCGTAGCACTGATACGCATACGCTTCGTAATAGAATGTTTTTGTTCCCGATAGGTCAATATCGTGATCTTTGGCTAGCCGACAAATAATTTCTGGCGAGTCGAAAAGCCAATATCCATTGTGCTGCCAATACTCAACATAATCGGCAAAGTCTTGTGAAATGCAGCTGCTCACGGAGTATAAGTCTTTCACCTGAGAAGTCTTAAGCCAGTCGGGTCTAGCGGCGACTCTTTTAGCCATATATCCTACTGGAATCATAGAGGGAGCTTGCATGCGTTGGCTTAAAAAACTCGGTTTGACGCCGCAAGTTTACCATTTGCTGTTGGTAGGTGACCTGGTCATTGATATCTATCAAAATATCAGGGGTCGCCCAGTCTACTTTTTCAATTTCTTCATACCGAGAACGAACCAGACTTCGTACTCCCAAACTTTCATCGCTAACAGCTGCAAGCTCATCCAACAATTGATAAGAGAACATAATCGGGTGACCCAGCTTACCCTGATAGCACGGCGCTGTAATCAAAGCCTTTTTCTGTCGATAGGCTTGTAACAGCTGACGATACACACTCACCGAACGCGGCTGATCGATTGCAGACAGCGTTATGGTAGCCGCATCTTCTGGAAGTTGAGCAAGACCGGTTAAAAAGGTGTGAGTTTTGCTGTGTTGGCGTAGCCTCTGCTGTGCAGAATCGCCTCTCTTAATCACCACCTGGCTACCCACCGCACAGTCTTCTTTTCGATGCGCATTATGCGCGCCTAGTACAACGATAGGCGTAATGTTCGCTTGCAAAAACTGCTCTGTCTGATAGCGCAGCAGCGTTTGTCCACCTTGCCAGGGAAGGGTAGTTTTACAAACGCCCATTCGAGTAGAAAACCCAGCCGCTAGCACAATAGCAAAGTCTCGCCTGGGATTTTGGCAATCACGTTGACTACAGCAAATTGGCATACAGCCGCTCTCCCACATGAACTTTCGACGTTGATCTGGGCTGCTGAATCCGTTCGCAAAGCGATAGTCCGGTCCCCCCACGTCGCACTTTAATCAGTTCTGCGCAGATGCTCACCGCAATCTCCTGTGGCGTTAGCGCGCCAATATCCAATCCAATCGGCGAATGAAAGTTCGGCAGTCTTTCAACTGGAATGCCCTTTTGCCGCATCGCCTGACAAACCCGATGAATTCGCTTTTGACTACCAATTGCGCCTACATATCGATAGGCTAAAGGCTGTTGCAAAAGCGTTTGCAGCGCTTCTACATCCTGCTGATAGCCACGTGCTACTAACGCCACATACAGCTGAGAATGCGCAGTAAAACTATCTAGCGCCTCGCTGATAGAGGTTGATAAAAACCTGGCCTGAGGAAATCTCTCAGGTGTGATGAAGTCTAGGCGATCGTCTTGTACCGCAATCTGGAATCCGGCAAAGCCTGCCATGTGCGCTAGCGCTATTGCGACATGTCCCCCACCAACAATGAACAAAACCGGTGGTGGCTGAAGGGTCTCAACAAAGTACTCGGTGCTGTTAGCGTCAGGCACGTCTTCATCGACGATATGTATAGAGGGATGTGAGGCTTGCTTGCGTTCTAAGGGTGTCACGAGCCGAACAGACTTGCCCGCTGCCAGCGACTTTAGTATTTGTTCAACAAGTGCGATCGCCCATTCTTTATGCCACACTTCTAACCATACCTGCACCTTTCCCCCACAGATGCCCTGAGTCTCTCGGTTAGGTGTACCTGTCAGGTCAATCTCTATCAGCTGCCTAATGTCAGTCTTGTTCCCCTTGCTCGCTTTCCCACGGGTCCGGTCTTTGGCATTCAAAACCGCAAGCGCCTGCGTAACCACCTTGCCTTCACCAGCCCCACCCCCAATCGTACCAATCAGGCCACCGTCGCCGCATATTGCCATCTTCGCTCCCACCTCTCTAGGCGCAGACCCTATCGTCTTCACGATAGTCGCGATCGCCACTGGCGCTTTTTCTAAGGCACTTCTTAGCTGTTGATAAAACTGTTGTTGACTGGTCATACGGTTTCGTTAAGGGCCTGCCATACCCGGTCAGGAATCATCGGTAGCTGACGCAGCCTCACACCAGTGGCTTGAGCGACCGCATTAGCAATCGCCGGAGCCGCACAGTTCGTACCAATTTCCCCAATGCCCTTTGCCCCAAACGGTCCATAGGGGTCGGCCTTCTCAATCAAAAACACGTCCATCGGTGGAATATCGGTCGCAGCTGGAATGCGGTAAGTTCTCAGGCTAGGGTTTAAGATTTTACCGCGCTCATCGAAGCGTAATTCTTCGGCGATCGCATAGCCTATTCCCATGGCCAGTCCGCCCGTCGCCTGCCCCCGACAAATGCGTGGATTAATCGCCTTGCCAATGTCAATGGCCTCAACACAGCGCAACACTTTTACGCGCCCCGTCTCAGTATCGACTTCTACCTCCGCGCCCAAAAAGGCAAAGGTCAGTGAAGCGCGATCGCTCGTATGAGACAGCTCTACCGTCAGCGCCTCGCCTCTTTTATCCACTGTCTGAGCTATCTGCTGTAGCGTCAGACTTTCGGTTGGTTCATCCGTTGAGCTGTATATCTTGGCCGATTTCAAAGATAGAGACTCAGGAGACATGCCCATGAGCTGAGCCGCTGTAGTAATCAGGTGCGATCGCAGTTTCTCCGCCGCTAGCTTAACCGCTTGACCGGTGATAAAGGTTGTTGCAGAAGCGTAAGAACCAGCGTCAAAAGGCGTGCGGCGGGTGTCGGCGCTGACCAGTTCAATCTTCTCTACAGTCGTTTCTAATACCTGCGCCGCAATCTGCCGCAAAGTTGTATCCGACCCTGTACCTACGTCCACCGAGCCGGTTCTTAGCTCATAGCGTCCATCCAGCATCAGCGATAGCTTGACGCTAGCCAGGTGAATCTTTGCGAGTCCACTGGCTTGCATTGTAGCGGCAAAACCAACACCGCGTCTGATAGGCCCCTCTGCCTCAGGTTGTTCTTTTTTCTTTTCTGTTGGTTTGTAGCTCAACGCTTCAGTGACTTGGGTAATACACTCGTCCAAAGCGTAGCTGCCGATAATATGAAAGTGCTCTTCTCTGCCAATCAGAATCTCATCTTGTGGCGTAATCAGATTGTGCTGACGCAGCTTAATCGGATCTAGATTCAGCTTACTGGCAATTTCGTCTAGCTGAGACTCCATTGCAAACGTCCCTTGGGTCGCTCCGTAGCCTCGAAAGGCACCCGCAGGCATGGTATTTGTATAGGCTACCGTTCCCTGATAAGACTGGTGAGCGCAGCGGTACAGACCTAGCGGAAAGCAGCCCGTTAAGAAGGTAACCGTTTCGCCGTGGTTGCCATAGGCCCCGGTATTAGAAAGCGCTTTCATCTCCTGGGCAACCAGCGTCCCATCTTGTTTTACCCCCGTCTTCAGCCAAATTTCCATAGCGTGGCGGCTGTTGGTTGCGGTAAATTCTTCTTCCCTGGTGAACTGCCACTGGACCGGCCTGCCAGTTTTCAGCGTAGCTAGCACACACAAATCTTCAGTTAGTATTTCTTGCTTGTTGCCGAAACCACCGCCTAGCTGTGGCTTATATACTCGAATTTTCTCTTGGGGCAAATCAAATAGCTCCGACAGCAGCCTGCGACAGTGAAAGGGCACTTGCGTACTCGATCTGACAACCAGCGTCCCGTCTTCGTCCCACCAGCTAGTACTTATATGCGGTTCTAAATGAACGTGCTGTACCGCAGGCAGCCTATAGGTGTTTTCAACAATTAAATCGGCCGCAGCAAACCCGGCTGTTAAGTCTCCTTTTTCTAACGTAATTTTCCCGGCAATGTTGTGCTTGGCATCGTGTATTTGGCTCGACTCTGGCTCGTCGTGGATAACGACGTCACCCCGTATAGCGTCGGCAGGCTCAATGACGTGGGGCAAAAGCTCGTAGTCAACTTCAATGAGATCGCAGGCGATCGCTGCGGTCGCAGGCGTATCGGCTACGACTGCAGCGATGCGATCGCCGATAAACCGAACCTTAGTATCTAGAAGATAGTGGTCCAAAGGGTCGGGAACGGGCGCGCCATGTCCAGCGGTGCTGTATGCCCGGCGAGAGATATCCTCGTGAGTAAAAACTGCTTCTACGCCAGCCAAGGCTATGGCTTTGGTGGTGTCGATGCTGCGAATGCGGGCATGTGGATGGGGCGATCGCAGCACCTTCAGATGTAGTAATCCTGGCGGTACCCAGTCTGCCGTATACACTGGCTTGCCGGTGACTAGATCAGGGCCATCTTGTTTAGGAACGCTGTATCCGACCTGTGCTATTTCAACCTGTGCTGTTTCAACCTGTGCTGTTTCAACCTGTGCTAGGAGAGAAGCCTTCTCAGCAGCTGTTGTCACCGCTATCTTTTCACTCTCTTGAGTCGGACAGGCCAGAACGCTCTCAAGAATCGCCTCATATCCTGTACATCGGCACAGATTTCCCTCTAGCGCTGCCTTTATACTTTCTGTTGCAGACCCTTCTTTCTCTACATCGCTCTCTAGCTTACTCGCTGTCATAATCATGCCTGGCGTGCAGTAACCGCACTGAAAGCCCTGCTTTTCTAGAAAGGCCTGCTGCATAGCCGACAGCTGTTCCTTTTCTGCCCCTTGCTCTTGTTGTTCTTTTGAACCTTCCCCTATTCCCTCAATCGTTGTTATCTGCTGGTTATCTGCTCGCATAGCGGGATAGATGCAGCTGTGAATTGGCTTGTCATTTACCCATACCGTGCAGCTGCCACAGTCTCCCGATTCGCAAACGCGATGCACGCCTGCGTACCCTATCTCGCGTAAAAGACTGAGCAGACTTTTTCCTGGTGGACACTCAGGTCGGTGCGTTTGCTGATTGACTTGAAATGTTAGCTGTTGCACCAAAAATGTCTCCGATAAGCCTGTCAAGGGTCTTGTTTGCGTCTCTTTTTCTCTAATGTCTCTTTTTCTCTAATGTCCTATTGGCTGTCTTGTTAGCATCTCAGTAGCGCCGCTCGTCTTGTACATCAGCGCTTAGAGCGGCTATTCCTCTTTTCATCAACACGCCGGTAATATGCTGACGGTAGGCAGCGCTGCCTCTCTCATCGCTTAAAAAAGTCTTCTCTTGCAGCGCGGTAGCTATACCTTCTGGTGTAGGCAGTACATCAAACTCAACTAAGCAGGGCGCTAGGACGCTGCCACCTATACCGAACCGGACCTGTTGGCTATGTGGGTTGTAAGCGGTAACAACGATTGCGATCGCATAGCCTGCCGTGCAAACGGCCATTCGCTTGAACCGAGTCTGCCACTGCTCCAAACTCTCTCTAGGAATTTTAATCTTGCGCAGCACATCTCCTGGCTGTAGTACTGTTTTCTGCGGAGCTGTCTGAAAATCGGCGGCGCTTACGGAGTAGGGCTCACCCTCTACTCGCCAAATCTCATACTGCGCTTTAAGCGCAACCATCACAGGGGCAAAGGTACTTGCACTCAGTGCCAAGCAAAGGTTTCCACCAACGGTCGCCGCATGAGACAGCTTAAAAGAGGCCAACTCTCTAACCGCGTCTTTCAACGCCTCTGCCGCCGTCCACTCGGGTGGAAAAGAGAATGCCAACAGCTCGTTTTGAATACAGGTCGCACCGATGGAGAGACCTTCTGCACTCACTGCTATCTCTGTCCAGTCGAACTGTTGCATATCGACCAGTGACTTCACCTGAGGCTGCACTTCATTAAACAGCCAGGTCCCACCAGCTAGCCATCTCTGGTCCGCGCTCCACCCTGTAACTTCTGTGAGTGACGATGGTTTCAGATAGGTTTTAACACTATACAAATCCATAGCTATCCAGTTCCTACAGGGCGACTAATGCATGAAATGCATGAGATACAGCACCTAGCGAACAAGGCTACGCAGCCAATAAGCCGCTGTGCCTTTATTGTGCTTTATCTATCTTGTCAGAATCTCTATTTTGTTATAAAAGCAGCCCAGGGACTGTACGCAATGTTGCAGAATTAATATTTCATTAAGGATACCTTTTCAATGGAGCTTCAGTTATCCAAGGTATCTATTATGAGCCAAGAACCCGTAACGTCTATACCGCAGACAAACTCGGAAACTGCTAACGACAATATCGCTAGCGATTCTGTGGAAGATAAGTTAGGTTCTTCTGCTCACCCTTTATCTACTCAGTCTACTAGCCTCTCAGACAACGGCTCGACAGGCTTCCACTCTTCTAGCGCTAGCCATAGCAAAATTTCTCAATTCTTTGAGTTTGAACAGTTGGGGACCAACTTTAAAACCGAAGTTTTAGCGGGTGTGACGACGTTTGTCACCATGGCCTACATTCTGGCGGTTAATCCCGATATTCTTTCTAATGCCATATTTTTACAATCGTCGGGAGATCTGTTTGGGGAGCTGGTGTTTGCGACGGCGATATCGTCTGCGATCGCTACTCTCATCATGGGGCTCTACGCCAAGTATCCCTTTGCGCTTGCACCCGGTATGGGCATCAACGCCTACTTTGCATTTTCTGTTGTGCTGGGCTTGGGAATTGAATGGCGCGTGGCCTTAGCAGCTGTCTTTATTGAAGGACTGCTATTTATCGCTATGTCCCTGACGAAAATGCGCAGCCGCATTGTCTCGGCCATTCCTGACTGCCTAAAGCATGCCACGGCTGCTGGCATTGGCCTGTTTATTGCCTACATTGCGCTCACCAGCAATTCAGGCATTATCGTTACCAGCGATGCCACCACCACTATGCTCGGCAGCTTGAGTAACGCCAACACGCTGATGGCGATCGCAGGCATTTTAATCACAGGCGCTTTTGTTGCCCGGCGAATCAAGGGCGCGCTGCTGTTTGGCATTCTAGCAACCGCTTTGCTGGGCTGGATTTTAGGCGTAACGCCTTGGCCTCAAGGTCTTATCGGTGTTCCTGTTTTACCGGTTCACATTGCAGGTCAGGCGTTTGTCGGACTCGCTCAGGTCCTTAACACCAACGTTTGGGAGCTGCTGGCGATTTTGTTTGTTTTTCTGTTCGTCGATACGTTTGACACGGTTGGAACGCTCACTGGCGTTGGCGTCAAAGCAGGCTTCGTCAACGAGCAGGGAGAACTGCCGCATGCGAGCAAAGCCTTTATGGCCGATGCGATTGGCACGACCGCAGGCGCTGCACTCGGGACCTCAACGACCACAACATTTATTGAGTCCGCGTCGGGCGTCTCCGCAGGCGGGCGTAGCGGATTCACCGCGGTGGTAGCAGCCGTGCTATTTGCCATAGCGATTTTCTTTACACCGCTGCTTTCAGCCATTCCCCCGTTTGCCACCGCACCTGTGCTGCTGATTGTGGGTGTTTTAATGGTGGGCAGCATTACCGACATCAACTGGGAAGATCCAGCAGAATCAATTCCCTCTTTCTTAACGCTTCTGTTTATTCCACTCAGCTTTTCAATTGCAGAAGGCTTAGCAGTGGGTTTCATCAGCTATCCTCTATTCAAAACCTTTCAGGGTAAGGCGCATGAAATAGATATTACCGTTTGGATTTTGGCGGCTGTTTTCTTGCTCAGATTTGTTTTTCTGGCGTTAGAGATTGGGGCGTAACAGAAAATGAAAGACTTTATTCAGGGACTGCCAAAAGCGGAGCTGCATTTACATATAGAAGGGACGCTAGAACCTGAAATGATGTTTGAGCTAGCGCAGCGCAATCAGATAGATCTGCCCTACAGCTCCGTGGACGAAGTCAAAGCTGCCTACGCTTTTGACGATTTGCAGTCTTTTCTAGATCTTTACTATCAGGGGTCTGAAGTCTTACAGCAGCCGCAAGACTTTTACGATTTGACCTGGGCTTATTTACAAAAGGCGGCCAGCCAAAACGTACGCCATACAGAGATATTTTTTGATCCGCAAATCCATACTCACAGAGGTATCGATTTTGAGACGGTTCATCAGGGAATTTATCAGGCGTTGCAGGCAGGCGAGACTAAGCTGGGTATTTCGAGCCGGCTGATTCTCTGCTTTTTGCGCGATCGCAGCGCGCAGCAGGCAATGGATACCCTCATAGAAGCGCTACCTTACAAAGACACGATTGCCGCAGTCGGTCTAGATTCTGCTGAAAAAGGCAATCCGCCCTCTAAGTTTTCAGCTGTTTTTGAGCGGGCTCAGGCGGAAGGCTTTTTGAGTGTCGCCCATGCTGGAGAAGAGGGCCCACCGTCATACATTTGGGAAGCAATTAAGCTACTCAACGTATCGCGAATCGATCACGGAGTTCGGTCTATAGAA